>Ga0247611_10001799_pt1 | contig 37200 bp, 29 predicted proteins | sample 177DNAGHGhighgp2_FD_192422 | JGI IMG/M metagenome (GOLD analysis project Ga0247611, IMG submission 192422) | Sheep rumen microbial communities from Palmerston North, Manawatu-Wanganui, New Zealand - 1770 DNA GHGhigh gp2 | ecosystem: Host-associated > Mammals > Digestive system > Stomach > Rumen... | reverse complement strand
GAATGCAAATCTTTCATTGAAACACCAAATTTCTTGCCTTCCAGTTCTTTGCGTTTACCGATGGTTTTGGGAGAACGGTTCAGTATATCTGCCATTTGGTTATACGGAATATCTATTAAGACTAAAACACAAAATCGAATATCATCTTCTTTCAAATCAGTATATCGTTGCTGCAACTTGTCAACTATTCCAAAAAGGCGGGCATTTACAATATTGCTCATCGCATTATAATCATGCCACTTAATCGTCTTACGTAAATCGGTACACTCCCGCAGATAGCGGCAGTTAGCAGTAAGTTGCTCTTCAATAGAATTTTGATGCTTCGCTATAAGATCTTGACTTCTAACTATCTGTTTATTATATTGTTTGAGTTGCTGCCCTTTTATGCCTCGATATCGGTTTACAACAATATATACTACTAATAGAATTAACCCTGATATAATCAAAACGATTGTAAATATTCTCCGACCTTTACTTATTTTTTGTTCTTGTAGTAAAATTTCTACGGCGTGAGAAAGACTTTCTTGGCGATGGGTATATTCTGCTCCCAAATCTGCACGTTGAGAAGTTAATGTCAATACGCTATCATTCGTAAGGTTTTTACCTTTATGAGATAATATGTAAAGAGCATTGTATTTATCCGTTTTAGAAGTCGAATGTTCCATAATGTATTGAGCATAATACACCGCAGAATCGGCAATCCCTAATTTCGAGTACACTTGTGCTTTTATCATATAGCCCGTTGGTTCGCGATTACCGTTTGCTTGAAGCCGTATAGCATAATAAAGAGCAGAATCGTGTTCTTCCACATAGCGGCAAGCAATCGCCTTTGTTTCTAAAGCTTTTGTTAACACAGCGGAGTCGGTGCATTCACGTTCTATGATGGATAATAACTCGTAGGCGGCAGGCTTGTCCTTCTGAAATGCACGCTGGAGAGCCTGATTGTTAATGGCATAGTAATACAATTGAGTGTTTCCTGCTTTTGCAAATTGTTTTTTGGACAGGTCGTGAACGCTATATGCCAAGTCATAATTACCTTCTAACCGACACATGTCGGCGATATTGGAATAGACGCGTCCAAGTAAAACATGGTCATTTGTTTTTGCATTGCTTGCGTCGATGAAGCATTGCATGGCTTGAGGATGATATCCTTTCTCACGCAATAAACGACCATAGTAATAGTTGGCTTTAGCGTAGTCGGTGGGGTAGAAATAGCGCCACGGGGTTAAGGAGGCGACGGTTTCAGCCCATAAGGTGCTATCCGTAGGAGCTATGCCTTTTACACGCAGAGAATCCGCCACAGCAAGCGTTTGCTCGGCTTCCTTAATAACTGCAGGCTTGCAGCCGATGAAGGTCAGCAGCGCACAGAAAAGCCATATTGAGAATTGAGAATGGATTATCGATTATTGAGTTATTGATTATCGATTATTGAGTTATCGAGTAAGGCTCTTTCGTAATTGCGGGTGCAAAGGTACTATTTTTTTCGATATATGTAAATATTTTATAAAGATTTTGCGATTACGTTCACATTTTTAGCTAATTAGTCCGATTTATGATTCATTGTTAATCTATATTCCAATAGGCATTGAGTTTGCATATAAGCATAAGTCGAGTATATACTATTCTTCTACCAGGCCTAATTTCAGAATTAAATCGTTCAGATTTTTTTCTTCACGAAGCTTGTTAATAATAGCACGATCTAATACTTCTTTGTAAAGAACTTTCTCAATATCTGTGTCTTTTAAGAAATGATTATTTAGATGGTCTAAAATATCAAGTATCTTTTGCCGATTAAAACTATCGGCATTAAAATGCCGCATAATATCAGATGCAATCTCTATTATAAGATCTCGCCTTCCTCGTAAAAACGAAGGACCTAAATTATACGCATTGTATTTTAGCGAGAAATCTATAGAATCACACAATGAACGAATTGAGGCTAGACCATTAAGTAGATAATTAAGATCTTTCAATTCGTCTGAAAAATTATCGTCTACCTCTTTCGCAATATACAAACTATTAGAGTCAGGTCGGCTCAGAGCTTTATTACCATCTTTTAATATGGATCTTGATACGATATACATAGTAGATTCATATCGAAGCCAAATGTTATAAAGCAGGCCATAGTCGCAGAAACGAGCGTCAGATACCTCCTTTTTTGCTTTCTCTAGAAAAGCCGCTGTCTGCTTTAGTTTACGCCTTAATTCTTCTTCTGTATATATGCGCACAAATATTTTTTTCATAAAAAATCTACTTTAGAAGTACATTCCATATTTCTCTGGAAATGTAACTAATGAGTGGTACTCCCATTTCCCGCAAACGTTCTGCAACATACTTTTTGTTAGGAGCCCAAATATAGCCATATACATCCTTCCAGTGTCTCTCGTCTTTTCCATCACCTAACGCATGCACTTCGTACCATCTCCAGCCTTTCTGTTTTTCTCTCCACCCTCCGATAAACCAACGACAAGGCATCGCAAATGGCTCGTCGATACGATATACTTCACGACGTTTAGATTTTGCCCATTTTTCGGCTTTCTCCATAGCCTCTTCCGGGCTGTTTGCTCTGGCCAAAACATTGTCTTGGTAATTATAACAGACAAAGTTCTCCTCGGAATCCAAGTTCCGACCATAGTCGCTTTCCATAAAGAAACTGTAGTATTTCATATATAAACTACTTATACATGTTTAATCAATATTCCAATAGGCATCCGGTTAGGAATCAATTGTTTAGTGTTTTATATTGTTCATGGAACTTATAGAGGAGAACCATGCAGCTATGCAGTTGTTCTTCCGTCGGTTTGGACTTATTCAGATCTTCGTAATTGATGAACATGGTATTATGAGAAAGCATCTCGTCTATCGCTTCTTTAAGAAAAACGATGGTTTCTCCGTTTTCTCCATCCCATTCATCTAACACATTACCATCTGCACGGTTAAAAATCACAGTATTAGGGGCCGTAATAGAGTCACCGGCAAATATGATGGAATGAAACCTTGCGGGGAAGTCGGGGAGCGTAATTGCTAAAGCTTGTTTTTCAGGAGAAATAACATGCACATCCAATTTTACGCCATAAAACTTTTCATCCCCATTGTTTGAATGAACTACCGTTTGCGTCATGAGAGGATAGCCGAAATCTTCCAGCGTTTCGATATACCATGTGCTGATAATATCCGCAAAACGCATAATAAGGGAGTCATAGAAATACGCAAGCTCTTCCTTTGTGTTTAATTCTTCGGACATCAATAATCCTTGCAGATAGACAGCATAATATCGTGCGCTTTCACGGATATCTTCGACTGGAATTGTAGTTATATGGTATTCCAACGAATCCAGAAAACGATTAAGTTCCTCTTTGATTTCCAGATAGCTGCGATTCGTGTCCACAACCGCTCTCATAACATCTACCATCAACGAGTCTGTTGATGTTGGGATGTTTCTGGTGTTTTCTTGTTTCGTACCACATGCGACCAGCGCAAGGAGTGGTAAGATAAATAATAGTTTTTTCATAGTTATGAATGTTTTTAATTCATTAATCAATATTCCAATAGGCATCAGGTTCTCCATCAAAGATATCCCAAATTTCTTCATCGGAATATCCAGCCTCATCGTGGGCGTAAGTACCGGCGAATTCATCATCGCACCAATCGTTGTAGTAACCCATAATTTTGTCCTCCAATTTTAAATTCGCTGCAAAAGTACTGAAAAAAATGAGAATCTCTGATATTGCTTTCCACAAAAATACCACTTAGTTTTTTGGGGAACATTAGGTTTTAGCGATTATAGCTATCCTTGCGGCGTATAGGTTCTTGTGCCTGTTTCGTTGAACATATATTTCATTATCTTGTTTCCATTAAGGTATAGCAGAAAGGTATTGTTTTGGGGATATCTCCAGAATAATACGTGAAAGATGCTGTTTTTTCTGTTAAAATTACGACGTGTTTACGGATTAAACTCATAAACAATCTAAATGATAATATCTTATTGTCCGTTTCTGACTGTTGGATAATAAAGACATATTTGTTTAGAGAATATTTCTTTATAATAGAAATCAACCGTGTTGTCACTTTTTCAATAAACACAGTATCCACGTTGGAAAAGAAATAAGAGAAATTGAAAACAAAGACTGACGGAATCTCCGAATACTTCTCCCAAAAATTATTATCCAACTCTTCAAAAGAACTAATAAAAGTATATCTACTACGGTTAATTACATTCGCCTTATCAAGAAATCGTTTTCCCATATCTTTCATCGCTGAAGAGACATCAACTCCAATATATTCAGGTGTTCCAATTTGTTGAGAGGAAAAGACATCTGACATTGCAATACCGCATGTAGCCGGTCCACAACCCAAATCTATCATAAGCATTCGGTTCGCATAGTTCTTTTTCAAGGCTGTCAGATATTCCACGTGTGAACGATAAACGGATGTTGCACTGCAATAGTGCATACGCATCATGATGTGGGCGTAAATGAGTACTTGGTCTTCAGCCGAATATATGGTTGGTGATAATATTCCCCTTTGTTTATCATAGTCGCTAACTTGTGACATGGAAGTGCTGAAATCTATCCGTCCATAACCAATCATTGCCCTATTCGTATTCCATTCATTTCCTAAAACATAATCAGGCCAATGGGTTCGAGTATCCAATTTTATCTTCTGCGTAACAAAATTATTGAAAGAGTTTTTGAATTGGAAAGACAAATCGTATGTATCATTTTGCAAGTCTGCCACTTCCATGTCTCTTATTCTTATTGGGACATCAAAGTGTCCCTTACAGAAATCTGCGATAGGAACATCGAAAAAACCTTGCCTGGTTTTAATAAATTCTATCAGTTTATAGAATGTAAAGTTTTCTGCCAACAATTCAGGGTCACCAACAATAACAAGGTTTTCTTTAGCACGTGTAAGTGCGACATTTAATTTCCTGTCAATCAAAGCCCCATCTTCTTCGACAATATTTCCCGTTAAGAAATTCAGTTGGTAAATTTTAGATATGGTAAATCCATAAATGATAACATCCCGCTGACTGCCTTGATAACGTTCGACCGTATCAATTGTAATATCATGGAGTTCTTTTATTCCATATTTATCAATAGTATTGCGAACTGCTGCAATTTGATTTCGATAAGGGACAATAACTCCCACAGTTTCATCAACCGAGAAAGTGTCTTTTTTCAAATTATATGCCGCAACAACAATAGCCGCAATTACATCCGCCTCTCTCTGATTAACCTTGTCTGATATTGCATTTTTATCAGGCGAAACTGCTATAAAAGATACCGGTCGTGTTTCCAATAAATCCCCAATTGCATTTTCATGTTTAAGTTTCGGGGTAGCTGGGTATTGTTTCGTTTGATGTTTCAACGGGACAGGTTCAAGTTTGTTCTGATAAAACTCATAGTTGGGGAACGCAGATATTTCGGGGTGCATTCTTCCTTGTTTTGTCAGCATATAAACCACTTCTTCCCGATTACGATATTTTGAATACAGCCTCTCAAACAATGAGTTGTTGCAATTACTCAATCCGATAGATTTTAAGATGTCTGTTTCCTCTATTGCGGCTTCTTCTTTGGATTGCTGTACAACGGCAGGAAGTTGTTTATGGTCTCCAATCAAAATAAACTTACGGATAGCAAGTTTATTATTTCTGTATGCGCTTAACAAACCTATCAAGTGTGGCTCTAATATCTGTGATGCCTCATCTATTATCGCCAAATCGAATTGTTTAAGCGAGAAGATATTGCTATTTGCGTTTATTGATGTGGTTGTTCCTACAAAAACTCTGCTACTTTTTATTAAACTATTTATATCATTGACACTATGCAGGTCTGCTGCCAAGTTCTCCAACAATCTATTTCTATAAATATCAGGACAGTTTGTTTTGCTTCCAACCCGTAAATATTCTATGCCCTGTTCTTCAAGTTTGCTGCAAATCTCATCTACCGCACGGTTGGTATATGACATAAGCAATACGGAAGACTGTTTTTGTAACAATTCTTCACGCAATATGTTTACAAGTCCATACGATGTCTTTCCTGTTCCCGGGGGACCTATCACAAGGAAGAAGTCTTTTGCCCGCTTAGCAGAAAGCACCAATTTGTTGAATTGTGAATAATCTCCGGACAACTGTATCGAAGTGTCTGTTTCAGGATTTCTTTGCAAAAGTAACAAGTCCCGTCGCTCTTTTGGTGCGGCCAGAAAAGCATGCATCCCTCTATACAATGAAGAGAAAGACGATTCCATATAGTCGTGCTCAATTGCCCATACATCATTATCGCTTCTTTCAAAGACATGAGGGTCTGATTGTGCAAAACGGAGTTGAAGTTTTATATGATCAGTCAGAATATCTGTAATGGTCGCTCTGAACACCATAGTAGAGCAAGCATCAGGTTCATTTCCTTTATGGTACGAATATAAGATGACAATATCTCCTTTTCGGAAATTAGCCATATCATTAGCAGCGTCATCAGTATAATCAAGAACCAGTTCTGATACTCCATCAATACTTTTTTCAGGAGTTCTTAAAGAGAGGTTGTCATAGATGTTTCCTGCTTGTTTTTTCTCTTCACATGAGATATTCCAAATGGATGCTTGTCCCGAATCGTTTCTGTTATTTTGTCCTATTTTTGCATGCAGTTGTTCTTGCTGAATAAACTTGAGGAAACGGAAATAGTATGCTCTTTCCAATTCCGATGCATTATGTATAGGGGTGAATAACTCCTTTAATTCGGGTTCTGTATATCTATTCCATAAGATGTTATTAACATTTTTTTGATTCAAGGTTTCAGCGGACAAACTACTGAGCTTATCTTGCAAATTGTTGTTTTGTGCAAACAGGTAATTATCAAATGCTATTTGATTTCTAATTCTAATGGCATTAAACAACAAATCGGGTGCCGGTCCTTCTTTTACCAATCCATTGGGATATTTAGAATACAAAAGAAATGCATATATGTTGTTATTATTTTTGTTGTATGCATAATGCAGAATGGCCATATACAACAGTAATTGGACATAGTGCGGTTCTTGATGTTTGGGTACTTCAGTCGGGTGCGTAGGCTCCGGCCATTTGCTTTTACCAGATTTTTGTTCTATCAACAAATTATAATCCAATTGCAGCATATCCATACGTCCCTGCAAACCTAACATTTCGCAGTAAAATGAAGGTTCGAGTATTGTGTTACTTATATCAAAAGTTTTGTCATAATTTGTTAATGCCTCTATGGATTTTTTAATATGTATTTTTTGTTCTTTAGCATTGTTGTGAAATTCCGGTGTTAAATCATCGCAAGTTGCTAATGAGATAGCATTTCCTTTAAAGAAATCGCGGACACTTTGATTATATGGTTTGCCTCCGTCTGAATTTATGGCTTCGTCCAACAACTGACCGGCAAAATTACCTAAAAGAATAGCTTGTGTATTTGCTGTTGGTTTGAGTTTTTTTACCAAATGTATGTCTGCCGAATCGGCATACGTTTCAAAACAAGAAGCAATAGAAGATACATCCACCAAATAATCCGGCATAACGATAATCAGTTCCGCTATGTAATTTCCATTTTCTATTTTTGGACGAATCAAATTAAGTCGTTCTCCTTCATATAGTAATGTTTTGAGATATGACCTGTCTATTTCCTTGTCCCATAAAGAACTCTTAAAAGGAATTTTGATTTGTTCTTCACTATTTTCCGAAGTTGCCAAAATATGGTTACTATCCCATGACACTATAGTAACACGCAAGCAGTCAGATAGAATATTTTGGTGTCGTAAAGGAGTTGTAACTGGAGGAAATGTCTGTTGTAATGTTTCAGGTATGGCAATATGATAAATGTGCGATACAAAAAGACATATATTGCGTAAATCTACTAATCTTGATTTTTGCAAGTCTTCATCTTTTGCTGAATACGCATGTCGCAATCGGTTACGTGTATCTTGTATGTTTCGTCTCAAAGAAGAATCTGCATCATACTCTTTCAGCAGATAGTCAATTTTTGAAGCAAGTCCACTTGTAAACTGCAATGTGACTCCCTGCAGTTTTTGTTCTACCGCTTGCGTCAGACAATTTCTGTAAATATAATATACTTTACGGATATTATTCTCTGTCAGACTCTTTTCCAATTCGTCAAAGAATTGAGCAGCAGAGATAGGTGTAACATTATACTTTCTATTTTCCATAAGTGTTATCCGGTAATAGTTTCAGAATATAGATTGTTTTTATGCCGTTTATAATTAGCGATTGCCATTTCTTTGCTGGCGTTGGCGTAGCAGTATTCGCAGAGGTGGGGACAGGTGTTGTATTCGCCTATGTCCTTTGAGTTGATGCAACCGCAGAACTGTCGCTGACCTTTGTCCTGATTGTTGCCATGCGTGGCATACGTGCCGTTAGGGAGAACAATAGCGTCTTGCGGTAACGGTGCTGTCAGACCAAAGATATCCGGCACGGGTAGCGGATGTGTCTGCACTTTCAAAAACTTCATCAACTCTGTATCTTGATACGCAAAGCGAATAATTAACTCATCATCTATACAGTGGTTGTGGCGAATGCCTTCAAAATCGAATTTCTCTCCGCAAGTGGCTAACTCATAACCCCATTTCTTGTTGAGTTGCACCAAACGGCGGGCAAAGTCGCACATCATATTGTATGTCCAGTCGATATAAGGGATGTTGTTCTTTTCGAGGTTGGCTTTTACTTTGCGATAGAGCAGAATATCCGCAAAACTGAACACAAGTTTTTCTGTATATCCTTGCAGTTGGTCACCGATATGTTCTATCTTTTGCAAGAGGGCTTCGATGCTGATGTCCGTAGTAAGCAAGAGCGGGTCAAAGCGCCATATCACATGTCCTTTGCCTAACTTGTCCACCAACTGCCTGAACGTCTTGATGCGGAAGTCAAGCGGTGGTACACCTTTTTCAAGGTGTACTTTCTCATAGTCGTTGAGCGAATACTGAATATAGCAGCCGATGCCTCTTTGATTGAGATAATCCAAGTGCCTAATCAGCGGGAAGGGGTTTTTTGACCAGAACACAATAAAACGTGTGTTCTGGTATGAGACATAACTTTTAATACCGTTAAAGGGATTGGTCCACGCCGAATAACCAACGTTCAGCCGATGAAAGAACCAATCGGAATAGAAAGCGGGTATATCGGTGCTGCGGCTTGCCGATACGATAAGCGGAGCCTGTGCTTCCGCCCATTCACCGTTTTCCCGCTGTATTTTTACTTTTTCCCAAGCCATATTGTTTTAATAAATTCTCAAAGCACACTCATCCCTTCCGGTCGCAAAAGGATACCAATGCAAGAGAGGTTAATAATGTAGGGTTGTGTCTTTTTGCTCGATAAACGGAGAAACGCAACAAGATATGTTGCGGTTCCGCATCCTGTGGTATCGTAACACTAATCACATCATCAAAATACTCTGCAAAATCTATCTCCGTGGGTACGTACGCGATAGTAGAAAGGTGTATGTCCTGTATGCGGTCTAACGCCATTAGCATCATCTTCTGCGTTTGGTCATTCATGGCAAGCAGAAACCACCGCGAGTTATGCTGCTTAATATAGTACGGATGTAGCGTACATGTGAATAGGGGTTTGTCGTAGGGCTGGTAGTCAATATCAATCGCCTGCTTGTTGCTGATATAATCAAAAAGCACTTCGAGATATTCCAATCCCACAAGGTCTTCATTGGACTCAAAGCCGATAATTGCTTCGGTATGTGCGTCAAGATGCAATTTGGTTTCAATCTTGGTGACCAATTCGGTCATCCATTCGAATTGTGGAAGCCCCTTGAAGCGACTAAGCATCAGCAGGGTGTCTTTCAGTTTGGCTACCTCATCATCTGAGAGGACTGATTGCTGCAAACTGAATTTCAAGTCTTCGTATCGATAATAGATTCGACCGTGACTATCTGGAATATGAGAGATGATAGTGTTATACAAAGTTTCAAACTCATTCAGGTCGTATTTAAGAGTACGAATACTTATTGGCTGGCAATCTTTTGCAGCGAGCGCATTGTTGCATGCGACAAGCAGATCCTCAATGTAATAGCGCCGTGTCTGATTTCTCAAACATCGGTCTAATGCATAGTGTCGTATGAGTTTTTGCTTCGTTACTGGCATAGTGTATTTTTCAAATGGCTTGCAAAGGTAGTGTTTTTTTTTGACATATGCAAATTTTTTTTGAAAAAAGATTATAGAATTATGGATTATGGATTAAAGTGATTTACGATTTACAGATGTACGATGTACGAAGGATTGACAGATTTACGATTTACAGATGTACGATGTACGAAGGAAAAGAGGTATATGCAAAGAGGTGCGAGATAGGGTTATCTTTGGGTGAGGTGTCCCCAAAAAGTTGGACAGGGTTAATAAATGTTGTTAGTTGTTTGTATGTTCATTGACATGTTGTTTGTACGTTGTTTGCGTATTGTTGACGGTATTGGACAGGACTCATGGACAGGCGGAGCTTAATACGGTCATTATTATAGTATTTGATGTATTCTGCTAAACCTTTCAGAAAGGTTTGCTCGTCATCAAAATGATTCACATAGTAAAACTCATTCTTCAGCAAGCCGAAAAAGTTCTCCATAACCGAGTTGTCCAAGCAGTTACCTTTCCGGGACATACTCTGTATGATACCATGTTTCTTCAACGCCAGCTGGTATTGGGCATGCTGGTATTGCCAACCTTGATCCGAGTGCAACAATGCTCCCGAAGCTGCTATACCCATACGGCGGAATGCTTTCTTTAACATCTTCATTACCAACGCCATATTCGGACTGCGGGATATGGTATAACTGATGATCTCTCCATTCCACATATCCAGTACAGGTGACAGATACAGTTTGACTCCGTTGATGACAAACTGGCTGATATCCGTGGTCAGTTTGCGGTATGGCTCGGTCGCGGCAAACTCCCTGTTGAGCGTGTTTGGCGCTTTCTTGCCCACGTCGCCCTGGTAGGAGCAGTAATGACGCTTTGGAGTAACACCAAAAAGTGACATTGAGTGCATCAGACGTGCAACCGTCTTCCTATTAATAATCAAACCGGCAACGCGTAGCGCTTGCCACACACGGCGGCAGCCGTAACGACCTTTGTTCTGCTCATAGATTCTACGTATTTGCTCCTTTGTAGAAGCGTACTTGTCAGGGCGCTCCGACAAACGGTAATAGTACGTAGAACGCACCATCCCTGCAGCTTTGAGCAGGTGCTTCAAAGCATGTTTGGGCCTTAATGACAGGATGGCTTGGACGCGTTGCGTTTCCGCTTCTCGTCCGCTTCCATTAAGGCCTTCAATTTTTTTAAGTAATCCACCTCTGCACGCAGATACTCATTCTCGTTTAAAGCCTCTTTAAGCTTGTGCTTTAACTCGGCTTTGGTCAACGCTTCCTCTAATGTGTCACCGGATCTCATAACTTCCATCATATCTATTACGGCGCCTTCTATACCGGCGTTCCCCTTGCGTTTATAGGTGCTCACACAACGAGCAACCGAGGAGTATGGGACGCTGTACTTGGCGCTAAGAATGTGCAAAGGTACTCTTTTTTGACGATATGTGCAAATAATTTTTTCTTTTATTTTACCAATGCATATATTTTTAGGATAAACAGCCAGACCGAGTTCGCCTTCTTTGGAGTAAATCAAACTCCATGTCTGCAACTCGCCATTGCTGATACTTAGTTGCTTGCTGACCGCGTTGGCAGATTCTCCCGATTGAAGCAATCTTAGTGCTTCCATTTTAACCTCTAAAGGCACTTTCTTTCGCATAATTAATCAATTAAAGTGTCCAAAAAACGGGGTACACTACAGGGTGAGGTATGCTGTCGGGGTGCTTTATCCTACGGTTATCTTACGGTTATCTTACGGTTATCCTACGGTTAGAGTAGTAGAAAAAACGTGCTTTTCTTAATGATGGATTGAGCCGTGCCTGCGGCACTTTTTTAGTAGTGTTAAAGTGTTAAAGCGTTAAAGTGTTAAAGCGTTAAAGCGTTAAAGTGTTAAAGCGTTAAAGCGTTAATGAGAATTGAGAATCTATTAATAATTGAGAATGATGGATTGAGCCGTGCCTGCGGCACTTTTTTAGTAGTGTTAAAGCGTTAAAGCGTTAAAGTGTTAAAGCGTTAATGAGTATTGAGAGTTGACAATTGCCATTTGTCATTTGTCATTTGCTATTTGTCATTTGCCATTTGTCATTTACAAGAGGTTGCGGTCTTTGGCAAGTTTATACAGATACGCGAGCGCTTCGTTATAATCATTCCGGATGATGCCGTCAAGAATAGCGTCTTTGATAGCGTTTTTCAATTCCCCGACCAGCGAACAAGGTTCGAGGTGTAGCAATTGCATGATCTCATCGCCCTTGACAGGCGGCTGGAAGTTGCGTATTCGGTCACGCTCCTCGAGTTCAACCATCTTCTGACGGACGAGTTCGTAGTTTTTATGGAATTGCTCGACCTTTTGCGCATTGCGGGAAGTGATATCGGCATCACAAAGCAACATGAGGTCGTCAATATCATCTCCTGCCTCAAACAACAATCTGCGGACGGCAGAGTCCGTGACGGTATCTTCGATGAGGTTAATGGGACGCATGTGCAAGTCCACCATCTTAACGACATAGTCCATCTTTTCGTTCAAGGGCAGTTTGAGTCGTTTGAATATCCGCGGGACCATCTTGGCTCCAATATAGTTGTGGTTGCGGAAAGTCCATCCAGCTTGGGGGTCCCAGGCTTTAGACCGCGGTTTGCCGATATCATGCAGGAGTGCCGCCCATCGGAGCCATAATAGTTGGATGTTGGATCGCTGCGCTGTTGGAGGTTGGACCGCTGCGCTGTTGGAAGTTGGAGGTTGGAACGCTGCGCTGTTGGAAGTTGGAGCGCTGCGCTGTTGTAAGGCGGCGACATTATCGAGGACTTTGAGGGTGTGGTAGAACACGTCTTTATGTCCTCGTCCTTCTTTTGTTTCCACGCCTTTGAGCGCAGCTAATTCGGGGAAGATAAGCGGAAGTAGTCCGGTTTGGTCTAACATCATCCATCCATTAGACGGTTGCGGGGAGAGCATAATCTTGTTCAACTCGTCCACAATCCGTTCTTTGGTGATGATGGCAATACGCTCGCGGTTACGCGTAATGGCTTCAAACGTGTCAGGGAAGATAGTAAAATCGAGTTGTGTGGCGAACCTGATAGCGCGCATCATTCTCAAGGGGTCATCGGAGAAAGTGATATCGGGGTCCAATGGCGTTCGTATGATTTTAGCTTCCAAGTCTTTCAGTCCGTCAAACGGGTCGAGTAGTTCCCCAAAACGGTTTTGGTTAAGACAGATAGCGAGTGCGTTGACGGTGAAGTCGCGCCGGTTCTGGTCTTCCTCCAAGGTTCCGTCTTCGACAATGGGATTGCGGCTGTCGTGTGTATAGCTCTCGCGTCGTGCTCCGACGAATTCCAGTTCGATATCTTTCTTTTTGACCTGCGCTGTTCCGTAGGTTTTGAAGACAGACAGATGTGTGCCTTTGCCGAGACGCTTCGCCACCGCTTCCGCAAGCGTAATGCCCGAACCGACAACGACAATGTCGATATCTTTGCTGTGTCGATGCAGTAGCAAGTCACGCACCCAACCGCCAATGACATAACACTCCAGCCCCAAACGGTCAGCCTCTTCACCCACAAGATGAAGAGCAGGAAAATCTATTTGCTCGCGCGGTATAATCATAATTGTCCTGCCTCTACCAGCGTAATGACACGCTCCACAATCCGGTCTTTATCGGCACCGTCGTATCCTTCTTTGAGGTCGTTTTTAAACAGTTTGGCGACAAACTGCCAGAAGTCGGCCGCCGCCTTTCCGCGGTATTGGCGGATAAGTTCGTAGCTGGTTTTATTGGACTCCCGGTCCATTAGTTTCATTAACATTCTGCCTTGCGAAGCATACATTCCGCGGAAGTCTTTTTCGTATTTTTTAAAGAGCTGCCGTTCGAACTTCCTCCACCATTGTCTTCTTTCCTTATCGGTAGTGAGTTTAGCGAGTTCGGCATCAGCGTACGCCATGTCCTGCGTAATCATCTTGGCATAAGGAAGTGTTTTTTTGACATCGCGCACGGTTTTCCAGTAGAATCTCTCCTGCTGTTTGTTTTTGAAGACGAGCTTCGGGAAGACATATATTTCGCGTATGAAAGCGAGATAAACGGTATCTCCGTTGATGATTTGTACGGGCACAGAATCCGCCATCGCCGCTTTGGTATGGGCGAACAAGCTGCCGAAGAGCCACAGGAGCAATATGAGCCGGATTCTGCGTGCCATTTATCCGCTTTCATCAAAAAGTATGCCGTTTAGTATGCGATTGCGAAGACAACGCGCCTCGGCGATGGTTTGCCGGTAACCATACAAACGCCGGGTTCTTCTTTAAATCCGGGCAACGCCTCTAACGGGATGCAACGGATAGTGGCTTTCGTGTCTTCTTTGATTTTCTCCTCTGTTTCAGGTGTTCCGTCCCAGTGACAAAGGAGGAAGCCGCCTTTTTTGATTTCCTCTTTGAACTCTTCGTAGCTATTGCACTCGCGCGTGTTGGCAATACGATAGTTGAGTGCCTTTTGGTAGCAATTCCGCTGAATTTCCTCCAGCAATGCTTGTATTTTTTCCTCGATGCCGTCAATGGAAATCGTCTCTTTAGTCAGCGTATCCCGACGTGCGATTTCAATGGTTCCGTTCTCCAAGTCACGACCACCCATTGCCAGACGGACAGGCACTCCCTTGAGTTCATAGTCGGCAAACTTATAGCCGGGAGTGTATTTCTCGGACGTGTTTACTTCGACGCGGATACCGAGTTTCTTGAGATTGTCGGCAATCGGATTGAGTTTTGCCATGATTGCTTCCAATTGTTCGGGTGCCTTGAAGATAGGCACAATAGCGACCTGAATCGGCGCGAGATGCGGCGGCAAGACAAGTCCGTTATCGTCGGAGTGCGTCATAATCAGTGCGCCCATCAAACGTGTCGAAACGCCCCAAGAAGTTGCCCAGACATATTCGTATTTATTCTCCTTACTGAGGAACTGTACATCAAACGACTTGGCGAAGTTTTGCCCGAGGAAGTGTGATGTGCCCGCCTGTAGCGCTTTTCCGTCCTGCATCATAGCTTCGATACAATAGGTATTCAACGCACCTGCAAAACGCTCATTTGGAGACTTGACACCTTTAATAACTGGTATAGCCATTATGTTTTCAGCGAAGTCTGCATATACATCCAGCATCGTACGTGCGTAGTCTTCCGCTTCCTCTTTCGTAGCGTGAGCCGTGTGCCCCTCTTGCCACAAGAATTCTGCCGTACGCAGGAACAAACGTGTACGCATCTCCCAACGCATTACATTACACCATTGATTGCACAAAATAGGCAGGTCACGATAGGAAGAAATCCAGTTTTTATAGGTGGACCAAATGATTGTTTCGGATGTGGGCCGGATAATCAGTTCCTCTTCCAACTTTGCATTCGGGTCAACCACCACCCCTTTTCCCTCCGGGTCATTCATCAACCGGTGATGCGTTACGACAGCACATTCTTTTGCAAAGCCTTCCACGTGCTCTGCCTCACGACTGAGAAAAGATTTCGGGATAAGTAAAGGGAAATAAGCATTCTTGACTCCTTTTTCTTTGAAACGACGGTCTAATTCAGCCTGAATCATTTCCCAAATTGCGTATCCGTACGGTTTAATAACCATACATCCGCGAACAGCAGACTGCTCAGCGAGGTCCGCCTTAACAACTAATTCGTTGTACCACTTTGAATAATCCTCTGCACGAGAGGTTAGTTTTTGAAAATTTGCCATTTATCTTAATTTATATTTTTTTCTTAACAATTCGAATTGCTCCGGTGTAGCCTTTAGTTGGTCAGATACCCGTTTTAGCCATCCTTCCGCACAATCCCCTTCTTTTTGCGGCAAAGGCATACTGATGCGGGGAAGGGCAAAATGCTTGCACAAGGCATCTAAGCACATCTGTGAGGCATTTATCTTTCCGGCTAACGAATAGCCCGCAATATGATACGACGCCAATGCCGTTTGAGGAGATTGCAGCAGTTGTACGTTAATGTGCGGTTCGTTTTCCCAACAATCAATCACGCATCTTTTTCCGCTTTGCAAAAGCGCCGGTTCATCGACAATGCCTCCACGTGCCGCGTTGATGATGGTTGCATTTGGTTTGCATTTCGCCAAAAACGCAGCATCACAAAGATGATAGGTCGGATAAGGATGCGGTGCTTTCGTCAGCGGTGTATGAAAAGTGATATAATCGCACTTTTCTGCAATCTCCGCCAAGTCCACGCCCATCTTTTCAGGCGGGTCATTGAGCAAGACTTTCATTCCTTTCCGCTCCGCCATCCGAGCGACTAAAGAACCGATATGTCCGACTCCGACCACCCCAAGTGTGCCGATTGCATTTAAGGAATTGAGCGCCTCTTCCACATAATCGCACACTGCTTGTGCATTACAACCCGGGCAGGATGTCCATACAATCCCATGTTTCTTACAAAACGAAGTATCAATATGGTCGAATCCGATAGTAGCCGTTGCGACAAAATGCACCTTTGAGCCGGACAGCAACGCCTCATTGACGATAGTGCGTGTGCGTATAATAAGCGCATCCGCATCACGAACGGCTGAGGCTGTAATAGCTTCAGGTTCCAAACGAACGATTTCGGCAAACTCCGCTAATCGTTCGTCCGGCAGTGGAACATATTGGTCAACTACAATCTTCAAGCGTATTTGATATTATCAATTAAACGCACAGGTCCGCAATACACAGTGACACAGCCAATTGCGTGCGAGAAGTCCTGTGTCGGCAGCAAGGTTGTTTGGTCAACAATCTCGTAGTACTCGACCTCAAGCCCTTCCACTGCATTTATGGTAGCAATTACTTTCTGCTCTACTTCTTTAACGGACATGTTCTTTGCCCATTGCAGCGATTGTTTGAGCGTTTTGTAAATATTTGTCGCCACCTCTTTTTCCGTCTCAGAGAGACGCTCGTTCCGGCTGCTAAGCGCCAATCCGCTTTCAGCCCGTACAATCGGGCAATCAACAATCTGTAAGTTACCAAATGTATCTTTTAACGCAGATCTTTCGACCATTTGGTGAAGAATAGCCAATTGCTGGAAGTCCTTTTCTCCGAAATAGGCTTTATCCGGCCGCACGAGATATAACAAACGTGAAACGACTTGCACCACTCCGTTAAAATGGCCGGGGCGCATTTTGCCCTCCATCACTTGATCCAGTCCTTCGAAATCATACGCAAAGGTGGTATTCATTTCTTGTTCGGAATACATTTCTTCGGGCGTTGGCGCAAACACGAACTTCGCTCCAATGGACTCCAGTAACTTCGCATCGCGGTCCAACGTCCGCGGATATTTTGCCAAATCTTCCTTGTTGTTGAATTGCGTTGGATTCACGAAAACGGAAACCACACAAATATCGTTTTCCGCAACCGCCTTTCGGACGAGTGATGCGTGGCCTTCATGTAACGCTCCCATCGTGGGAACAAGTCCAATTGTTTTTCCTTGCTGTTTAGCAGCAGCCACAGCTGCAGTTAAATCATTCTTTGTTGTGAGTATTGTCATTTTATTTTTACGTTTTTACGCATTGAATCCCGGATAAGTTTTCTTAATTCGGCAGACTGGGTGTCCACTTTATTGGTGAACAAGGGTCGGAAGTCTTGGGCATAAACACACTTAGCCGGTTTGATTTTCAAGTCATCAATAGTTCCAGTCACATCGACACCAATGTACAGCGGAGAAAGCAGATTGATGTGGTAATTAAACGACATATCCAAGTTGTGCCGTCCTCCAAGTGCAGCCATATAATTGTCTATGCTGACGCAGAAAGGATAGACATCTATCTCGTTCTTGTAGAGCGTCAACTCGGCAGAAATACTATCCACTTTGTTCTCCGTTTTCTTTTTAAAGAGCAGGATTTTGCTTATCTTATCAAACGTTTCAGAGTCCATTACGACAAGGTCTTTACCAAACAGCGAGCAAGCACCGCGAATGGTGGATGGTTTGATTTGGTAATTCTGATTGAGATAGGTCTCCGCAGCGAGGTGGAATTCAGCGTTTCCTTGGAATGATTTGAGCATCGGGACCATCGTGTCCAGTTGTGGAATCAGTTTGATAAGTGCCGCAATATCGACATCTAACATGTGGTAATCCAATCCCAAATAGATGTGATTGCGACGCGGTGTGCGGTACATAGCTGTTAATTGTAATTTGGCAGCGTTGCAGACAAATCCCATCTCTTCGAGCACGAGCGTATTATTGCGAACATATACACGACCACCAAGATTATACGCCGTTTCATTGTACCACTTTGCTTCCTTAATCTTGGTATTCAAGACAATATCAACCATCTGCGGCACAAGAAACGGTCCGTCACTTTTTGCCGTATCTTTAGCAGCCGCAGCGAGCGCTGTACTATCAACCACTTCCTCCGAACCTGAATCAGCAGAGAACAAGTCCATCAATTGATTGATATCGGTATATTCGGAAATAAAGTTCAATTCACCAACGAGTGTGTCCTTTTTTTGCAACCATCTTCCGATATTGTGTACTTCACCCGTCAAAGAGAAATCGGATTTGCCAAGTTTGATTTGTGAAGTTGCGATTTTGAAGTCATGATTTGTGTAATCAAAGGTCATCTGCGGCACAGAAATATGTTGCGGAAATTCCACCCAATCAATTTCAGCGTTGTGCATATCAAAGTTCAATATCGGATTCCATTTAAGTAACACATTCGTTCCGCGGTGGTTATAACGCGCTTTTGCTTTGATGGCGAAATTCTTAGTGTCCATCTTAATATCTTCTCCTGCATTAGCAGTAAACGCTTGGGATTTGATAGACGCACTAAGTGACGGAATCGAGCGCAAACGATTACCTCCGGTCAATTTAGCCTCGAGTTCCGATTTTTTCATATGTGCACTAATATTGTTATAGGCACATTTGAGATCATCATACGCAATTTTGGCATTGAAGACAGGAATACGCGTAGTATCTTTGGTATCATACTCCGTATAAGCAGTCACTTGAGGCGCTTTAATATCTGCAGAGATGGTATCCATATTAACTACTAACCTTTGCTCGGAACGCAAATCAATATTGGCATAAATAACCGGCATCGAAGTTAGGATATTTCCCAGTTCCAACCTTATGTCAGATGCGCCAAGATTGACTTTTCCGATTTCCGGATCTGCGAAATCTATACCATCCAAACGGAAGTTGGCATCTAACCAGTGCAATTTTTTCCACGAGGGTTTGGTGTTAGGAATTTGGAATGTCAAATCTGTTTTAGGCAAGAGTACAGACATACTATCCATTGCGACGTCAAGTCCCGTAAGTGCAATATCTCCATTGAAAGAACCTTTTTCCAACTGCATATTTGTTAGGTCGGACAAACGAATCTTGGCATATACACTTCCTTTTGCCTTACCATCTACATTCATGTTTTCGGGCATAAAGTATGCGAAGTCAGGTAAGTTTGCATCAATGTTCACTCGCAGGTCCAACAATATATCCGCCAATAACTCTGTGACTTGCCCTTTCGCAGAAATAGCGGTATTCTTGGTTTTTGCCTTGAAATTATTGATCTTAACCGCGGAAGCTTTCTCGTTATTAAGGTCAAGAGTTGCATCTGCGTTCAAAGCGATGTTTTGCAGTTTGTATGGCAGTGGCTTATATTGTCCTGTCCCTTTATTGAGTTCTATACGCGCTGTAACCAGAGGCATCTTAGAATCACTATAGGTACCTTTGGCATTAGCTTCCAGCTTCATTTCTCCATCGACAACAATGTCCTTTAGCGCCGAAGTGAATTGCTTCGGTACAAGAGCGAGAAGTGGTTGAATTTGCCAATCATCGGTCTTAAGTGTTACGTTGCAATTATAGATATTGCTGCTAAAGCAAGGAGTACCAACTTCGCCGTCTAACGTCAGCTTGAACTGGTTGATTTGTAGTTGTGTGCCATCCACAATGACACGTTCTGTGCCGTCAGCAAGCAAAACAGGCAGTTTCAATTTCAGTTCTAATGAGTCCGCATACTGTTCGCCCTTGAAGTTGACGTTAATATGGTTGGCTTGCAAATCAAGGCAGGCACCTTTCATAGCGTTTTTCTCCAGAGAGGCAACACTTAGATTCACATTGCTTAACGCGGCAGAAATCGTATCTTTTTTATCGACGAAAGTCAATTTTCGGGCATTCAGAGTGATATCCTCATCCCATCCTATAGAGCGGAGTTGCCAAGCAGAAGGAACTGTATCTTCTTCTACCGTATCGGTGAGATTGATGATATCGAAATTGGTTATACCATCTGCAGCTATATAGAGATTTGCTTCTGCATTATTTATATGGCACTGGTTGATATAGATATCTCCCTTTATGGCATCAAATAACTTAACGGATGCAATAATCTCCGGCGCAGCGAGCAACGTATCAGACTGTGCTCCTTCGATAGGATTGATGATATACAATCCCTTGACCTGTAATCCGAAGTGCGGGAAAGTGCGGAAGAATGTCAGATTGACTTCTTCGAGTTCGTGCGGACACGTCAATAAGGAATCCGCCACCCGATTAACTATCGGCGTTATTTGCTTCGGGGTGAAGACCACATAACAGACAATCCCCACAACGAGTAAGACCACTGCGACCAGCGAAGCAATCGTTATACCAAAGATTTTAAAGAAGCGTTTCATTATTTCGTACTAACTACTTTGAAGAATGAGTGCTGTACACCAAATTCGTCCTTGTACTCCAATTCGGTATCGGTGAGTTTGAGAACGACATATTTCTTAGGGATCTTGGCGCCATCATTTCCCATAAGAATCAGTTCTTTGAGATCCGATTGAATCAAAGTCCACATGAACCATCCGTTACCGTACTTATCTTCCAACACGTCCGATTCCTGCACGTCTTCAGCTTCATTCCATTCGTAGCCGTAATACTTGTAGTCGGTGTATTCCCCGGATACATTTTTTTCGTTGGTGAAACGAACAAATGCTTGTTTGTTGTTTTCCTGCCAATATCCAAACAAGTCGTTTTCTCCATAAGAAACATCTTTCTTACCAAACTCACAAGCAGTAAATGCTGCCACTACAGCTGCCAAGACAGCAAAAATAACAATTGATTTTTTCATAACTTTATGCTTTTATAATTTGAATGTTTATTTCATATTTATCCATTTCAACTTTATCTCCATCGTTTTGAGCGAGCTGTATTGAAGTAGCCAATACTTGTGAGGCGATATAATCCTTAAAGTGCTCAACGGCTTTTTCTATTTGCGGCATCGGGCTTAATATCACCTGTATTCTGTCAGTAATCTCCAGTCCGGATGACTTGCGCAGGTTTTGGATACGGTTGATAAGTTCGCGAGCAATACCTTCTTCGATGAGTGATTCCGTAAGTTCAATATCCAAAGCGATAGTCAGTTGTCCTTCGTTCATAACGAGCCACCCCGGCATGTCTTCGGTAGCGATTTCGACATCTTCGGCAATGAGTTGGTAGTCAACAGAGGTGAGTTGATAAACGCCGGCACTTTCCATTGCTGCTATTTGCTCTTGGTTCATCGAAGCTATTTCAGCCGCTACGGCTTTCATGTTGGCTCCGACTTTCTTACCTAACACTTTGAAGTTCGGTTTGATACGTTTAACGAGTCGTACCTCGCTGTCTTCAGCAGTAACGATAAGCAGTTCCTTGACATTGACTTCGGATTTGATTAGGTCGCTTACATGTTGAAGGGCTTCCAGTGTTTGGGCATCGGGAGCGGGTATAACGGCTTTCTGAAGCGGTTGACGCACGTTTTTCTCGGCACGTTTGCGGAGACTAAGAATCATGGAAGTGGCTTGTTGTGCCAAAGCCATTGAACGTTCGAGATTTTTATCAATTGCTTTTTCGTCCACTTTGGGCCAGTAACTAAGATGTACTGTCTCACCTGTCAAATCTCGGTAGAGTCTATCTGCGTAGAACGGAGCATTCGGTGCCATGAGTTGTGCAACGGTTTTAAGGCAGGTGTATAATGTTGCGTATGCTGCCTGTTTGTCGGCATTCATTTCTCCGCCCCAGAAACGTTTGCGGTTGAGACGCACGTACCAGTTAGAGAGGTCATCTTGCACAAAGTCTGAGATTGCACGTCCGGCTTTAGTAGGTTCGTATGATTCGTATGCTTCGGTTACCTCTTTGATGAGGGAATTGAGTTTTGAGAGAATCCAATGGTCTATTTCCGTCAATTTCATCTCTCGGTCATCTCTCGGTTGTCTCTCGGTCATCTCTCGGTCAGACCAACCATCCACATTGGCATAGAGCGCAAAAAAGCCATAAGTGTTATATAGCGTTCCGAAAAACTTACGACGAATCTCATCCACACCTTCGGGATCGAATTTGAGGTTTTCCCAAGGTGAAGAGTTGGTGAGCATGTACCAGCGCACAGGGTCTGCTCCATACTTGCTTAATGCTTCAAACGGATCTACGGCATTACCAAGGCGTTTGGACATTTTGTTGCCGTTTTTATCAAGCACCAACCCATTGGAAATAACGTTTTTATAAGCGACCGTTCCTTCGATCATTGTGTGAATTGCGTGGAGCGTGAAGAACCATCCGCGCGTTTGGTCCACACCTTCAGAGATAAAGTCGGCAGTTCGTTGTGCGTTGGTATTCTCGAAGGGATAGTGATTCTGTGCATACGGCATTGCGCCGGAGTCAAACCACACGTCAATGAGGTCGAGTTCGCGCTTCATGGGTTTGCCGGAAGGTGAGACAAGAATGATGCTATCCACATACGGGCGATGGAGATCGATGATATCGGGAGCATAGTTCGTTTCGCTGTAATCGCCGACAATATGTTTTGGCCAAGGGTTAGCGGTCATGAAACCGGCTTTAATTGATTTATCTATCTCGTCGAAGAGTTCTTTGATAGAGCCGATGCAGATTTCTTCCTGTCCGTCTTCGGTTCTCCAAATAGGCAGCGGTGTTCCCCAATAGCGTGAACGGGAGAGGTTCCAGTCGTTGAGGTTATTGAGCCATTGTCCGAAACGTCCTGTTCCAGTTGATTCGGGTTGCCAGTTGATGGTTTTGTTGAGCGCAATCATCTCGTCACGGGCTTTGGTGGACTTGATAAACCAGCTATCCAAAGGATAATAGAGCACCGGCTTGTCTGTACGCCAGCAGTGCGGATAAGAGTGGACATGTTTCTCTGTTTTAAACATCCGTCCGTCCGCTTTCATTTCGAGGCAGAGATGCAAGTCGAGCGTTTCGTCCTTATCTGTAAGAGTCGGGTCGTACGCGTTTTTAACGAAACGTCCTGCGTAGCGGCTGTAGAGTTCATCGTTGACGTTAGCTTTATACCATTCGGGATCAAGGTCTTCCACTTTCCAGTACTTGCCGGTAAAGTCCACCATGGGTCGGGGTCCGTTGTTTTTGGTTTGCATATACAGTCCGGGAACTCCGGCAGCATCCGCTACGCGTTTATCGTCCGCTCCGAAAGTAGGAGCGATATGAACGATTCCTGTTCCGTCGTCGGTTGTAACATAATCGCCAGGAATCACACGCCAAGCGTTTTGTAGTTTCACCCACGGGAAAAGCGGTTCGTATTCCAGTCCGACGAGGTCAGTACCTTTGTAACGCGCTACGATTTCGGGCGTTTCGCCTAATTCTTTGGCATAAGCAGCCATACGCGCTTCGGCGAGGATGATATGGTCATCACCAACTTTTACTTCCACGTAGTCAATTTTTGGTCCGACGCAGAGAGCAGTATTTGAAGGCAACGTCCAAGGGGTTGTAGTCCAAGCGATGATATATCGACCATCTTTGAGATGGAACTTAGCTGTGCAGGTGAGGTCTTTGACATCCCGATAGCAACCGGGTTGATTGAGTTCGTGTGAACTGAGTCCCGTACCGGCAGCAGGTGAGTACGGTTGGATGGTATAGCCTTTGTAGAGATAGCCTTTCTTGTAAAGTTCCTTAAGCAAATACCAAAGTGTTTCGATGTACTTGTTATCGTATGTGATATATGGGTGCTCAAGATCGACCCAATAGCCCATTTGTCGGGTGAGTTCGGTCCACTCGGCGGTATATTTCATCACCTCACGTCTGCATGCGGCATTATATTCGTCCACGGAGATTTTCTTACCTATGTCTTCTTTAGTGATGCCAAGCATCTTTTCAACGCCGAGTTCGACAGGCAGTCCATGCGTATCCCACCCTGCTTTACGATGCACCTGAAATCCTTGCATCGTCTTGTATCGGCAGAAAGTATCCTTGATTGTGCGTGCTAAAACGTGGTGGATACCGGGTTTACCATTAGCAGAGGGCGGACCTTCAAAGAAATAGAATGGTTTATTTCCTTCACGGGTAGTAATACTTTTATGGAACAAGTCTTCTTTGTCCCACTCTTCCAACACCTCGCGACTTAATTCCGGCAAGTTCAGTTGCTTATACTCTTTAAAATTTTTCATATAATTGATTTATCTTCTTACATTAAAATACAGGGCTATTCCGATAGCAAGGAACACAAAGTTTGGCAGCCACGCCGCCATAAACGGGGACATGACGCCCGTTACAGAGAAAGTGGTACTGACCGTTGAAAACAGAATATACGCAGCTGTCAGCACAATTCCGATTCCAAGGTTCTTTCCCATTCCCCCACGTACTTTCTTGCTGCTCATGGTCACACCCAACAGCGTCATAATAAATGCGCCAATGGGTCCTGCCCAACGTTTGTGCCACTCTGTCTCAAAAGCGCCGATATTTCCGGCTCCGCGTGCCTCTTGACGCGCCATAAATTCGCGCAGCTCGGGATTGGTCATCATCTGTGCGCTTTCCGCAGTCATGAATAGTTCTTTGGGTTCAATGGGAATAATCGTATCCAATCTGTCTCCACGAACCAACGACTCGCGCATTCCTTCAAAATCGCGACGGATGTAATTTTCAAAATGCCAATAATATAACGAGTCGTAGCGAATTCTATCTGCCGTTATACGACTTGTCAGCACTTTCCCTTCAAAATGTTCCAATGATGTACGATACCCCATTTTTGTCCGGTTCTGGAACGATTCGATATACAAAATTGTTCCTGGTTCCACCTCCATTTGTACATTGCGCACATTCTCTGAAGTAAAACGCTCGCAATGTTTGTCTGTGAATGTCAACAGATGCCTCGATGCCGGAGGAATCACATAGCCGCTCAACCACACACCCAAGACAAACAGAAATGCTGCCGACACAAAATACGGTACTAAAAACCGCTGGTAGCTAACCCCGGACGCCAATATGGCAATAACTTCGCTATTACCTGCCATCTTCGAAGTAAAGAAGATAACCGATATAAAAATAAACAGCGAGGAGAACATATTGGCGTAATACGGAATGAAATGGATATAATAGTCCATGATAATTTCCTTGACCGTCAGCTGGTCCTCAAAGAAATCATCCAATTTCTCGGTCAAATCGAAGACGATAGCAATACTCAAGATGAGCACAATCGAGAAAAAGAATGTGCCCAAAAATTTCTTAATAATATACCAATCTAACGTCTTCATCATTTACTGCCAATCTATAACCGTTTCATAATCTGAGGCATAACCGCAGTTTTCCAAGTTGCGAAATCGCCCGAAAGAATATGTTTACGCGCTTCGGTCACCAAATTAAGATAGAAACACAAGTTATGGATACTCAATATCTCTAATCCCAACATTTCCTCTGCATGAATTAGGTGCCTGACATATGCTCGGGTATATTCGTGGTCAACGTAACTGCTACCGGTTGGATCAAGTTCCGTAAAGTCATCTTCCCATTTCTTGTTGCGCATGTTCATTACACCTTGCCAGGTAAAGATCATTCCGTTGCGTCCATTACGTGTCGGCATGACACAATCGAACATATCCACGCCTCGATCTATTGCCTCAAGAATATTCCATGGAGTACCAACTCCCATCAAATAACGCGGCTTATTTACCGGCAATATATCATTCACCACCTCAATCATTTCATACATTACCTCTGTCGGTTCCCCCACAGCCAAGCCACCTATTGCATAGCCGTCACGATCCAAATCCCGCAAACGTTTTGATGCCTCTTGACGCAAATCCGTATAAACGCAACCTTGTACAATCGGGAATAGATGCTGCTGATAGCCGTACAAATTGTCAGTGCCATCAAACCGCGCAATGCAGCGGTCCAACCAGCGGTGTGTACGTTCCATCGACTGCAAAGCATATGTCCTATCCGCCGTTCCCGGGCAGCACTCGTCAAATGCCATCATTATATCCGCGCCTATCTCACGCTCAATATCCATCACATTCTCCGGTGTAAACATCAACTTTCTACCATCTATATGTGACGAAAAACGCACACCTTCTTCGGTCATTTTCCGAATATCTGTCAGCGAAAACACTTGATATCCGCCACTATCAGTCAGTATGGGCTTGTCCCACCCCTCAAACCGGTGCAATCCGCCTGCCTGCCGCAATATTTGCGTTCCCGGACGGAGAAACAAATGATAGGTATTGCCCAAAATGATTTGTGCATGAATATCATCCACCAAGTCCCGTTTATGGACACCTTTCACCGTTCCGACAGTACCAACAGGCATAAATATCGGAGTCAAGATGTCTCCGTGCGCGGTGTGTATGACGCCCGCGCGCGCGCCAACCGTCCTTGACTCGCTATGTAATTCAAAGAATGCCATTATTTTGAGGAAATACGATTGCCGGTTTAAAAGTCTTTGCCTCTTCGGGCGACATCAGCGCATAGGACATGATTATCACTATGTCTCCCACATGCATCAAATGGGCTGCCGCGCCGTTTATACAAATACAACCGCTACCGCGTTTGCCAGTTATCACATACGTTTCCAAACGCGCCCCATTGGTATTATCCACCACCTGTACCCGTTCTCCGGCATAGATGTTTGCGGCTTCCATCAGCGCCTCATCAATCGTAATACTACCGATGTAATCCAAATTAGCCTCGGTCACCGTTACACGGTGAATCTTTGATTTCAGAATCTGCAAAAGCATATTTTTTTCAACTATTCGTCTATTCTACCTGTTAATCACATAATTAGCGTGCAAAAATAGTAAAAATATCCCATATACGCAAATTTTTCTGCAAATTGAAATGCAAAAAGTGTATTTTAATAGAAAAAACGCTCGAATTTGACGATTTTCAATGTAAAAATCATATTAGAATCCGTGTTTGTTTACGGTATTCGGCATAACCGGGCTTATTTGCCAATTGGCGTTTTTCCATCAACGGAATACTTATTCCGAGGAAAAGTGCTGTCATAGCGATTGCACCGCCAATAAATCCGTCTATGCCATTTAGCGAAGCGTACATAATCCAAATTCCCCACCAAAATTGAATCTCACCGAAATAATTCGGGTGTCGCCCGTGTTTCCAAAGACCCACATTACAATACTTACCCGGATTGCTTTTACGGAAATCATGAATTTGGTTATCCGCAATTAGTTGAATCGTAGCAGATGCCAGACAAACAACGCAGCCAAAATATGTAAAGAAATTGGCAGTTGTGGCACCTTCAAACAGCCTTAATCCCGGTAACATCGCAGCAAAAACAACCAATGTCGGCATCAAATTCAAACCAAAAAAGTTGATCAAGTGAAACACTAATGGATGTTGACTGCGATACTTTGTATATCGCCAATCCTCATGCGCAATCCCCTTGAATGTCAATACCCAGTTGCGGGTTAGACGCCAGCCCCAAAACCATGTGGCAACAAGCAATAGTATCACCGGTAACGACCACACGTCCATATAAAAAGCCCATAATAAATAAGCTATTGGCGGAAATACACTCCAATAGGGATCATACACAGACACATTTTCATATAGAAGCCCGAAAAACCACACGATAATTGTCGCCAATATATCGGCAAAGAGCAAAGCTGGTATTGAGCCCATTGCTCCGGACGTTAACCAGCTAAACAAAACTACTCCAGCGATTCCGGCAAGCACATAAATGGCTGCTATTAGCGCGACACTGAGCCATTTTGAATAATCACGTTTCATAGACCTGTATTATTTGGAGATATTTATCTTTTATTTATAGCGCAAAAGTACTATAAAAATTGTATATACACAAATTTTTACGTATTTTTTTCTTAAAAAATGTAATTTATTTGCACATATGCATTTTTTGTTGTATTTTTGCAGGCTAAATGAAAATCATTATGGAAACACGACACTTATCTTGCAGGTTGATAGCAATTGGTCTTGTGCTGTCTTTTTACATATGCAGTTTTGCGCAAATACACGTTACTATTGACGATCCCGAATATTGGACCGTATCAAATCTCGCTCCATATGTTGGAGAAAGAGTGATTTTTGATACGCCATTGATTGTCACAAGCAACTATAACACACTTTACGTCTCGCCGCGGCGTATTTTTTCGGCAACTAACCAATGCATTCCCATGTCGGATGAGTACAACATGCTGCTTGCACTTAATGCAGAAGGTTCCATTCAATTAACCGGCGTCAGTGGTTACCATCGTATGGGCGAAAAGATATATAATCTTGAAGCAGATGTATTAATGGGTTCGCTGAAAATGATCAGTGGTGAATGGCGCGGAAACACCCGTGCAGATTTGGAAACAACATTACCGGATATAGACCAGCGCGGCAAACATGATCTGCTCATCTGCGGCATGAATCTGGAATATTATCTGGTAGAACAATTCAGTTCACCTGGACCAAGAGACAGTTATGAACACCAAAAACAGCGGGCGAAAGTAAGCAAAGCGCTGGCAAAGATTAACGCAGACATATATGGCTTGGTCGAAATTCAGCAAGGCGACAATGCCATGCGTGAGATTGCTGAAGACTTGACAGAAAACACAGGACGTCCATTCTCTTTTATACCTGACAAATCCGGAGCAAGCGGCACTTACACCAAGTCCAGCTTTGTCTATTGTACAGATAAAGTTGAACCGGTTGGTGCGATTCAGGAGATTGAATCCGGCGTATCCAACCGCAAAAAAATGCAGGCGTTCCGCGAATTGGCAACAGGAGAAATGTTCATCTATTCCATCAATCACTTCAAAGCTAAATCAGGAAACGGCTCTGGCCCCGATGCAGACCAAGGTGACGGACAAGGCGGATACAACGCAACGCGTGTGGGAGAAGCTAACGCCGTAATCAACAAATATAACAAATTCAAAACTTCGATTGGCGATGAAGATATTCTAATCATGGGCGACTTGAATGCCTATGGAAAAGAAGACCCGATAACAACGTTCACAAAACAGCAATTCACTGACCTGCATCGATATTTCCATGCAGACAGCAGCTATAGTTATACGTATCGCAGCGAAGCAGGATATCTTGATCACGCACTTTGTAACGCCTCCATGCTGCCACAGATTACGGGAATGAACGCTTTCCATATAAACTCGGACGAAAACGACAAATACACATACGACAAATCGGATGACAGAACCATGTTCCGATGCTCCGACCACGATCCGGTTTTGGTGGGAATCAAACTAAACAAAGAACTCAAACCGGACACATCAATGGCGGTCGTTTATTCCGAACAAGAGATATACATCCGTAACGCGGTAAGTCCAAACACTCCCTCGTATTACCGCATTTACTCTACCAGCGGACACTTGCTGCTACAAGCAAACATCACAAGCGACATTGAATACATTGAAAAACCGTTCCTCTCGGGAATTTACGTCCTCATAATTTACTATAATGGCAGAGTTTACCGTGAGAAAATATACATCCCATAAATGGACTTGTTTTCACAAATAGAAGAACCTGAACGTAAAGAAATTCTCGCTTTACGCAAAGAATTGGATGATGCCAACTACAGGTATTACGTCCTGAATATGCCGACGCTTTCCGACCGTGAATTCGATGAAAAAATGCGCCGCTTGCAGGACTTGGAAGCAATCTATCCCGACATGGCGGACAAAAATTCGCCAACACAACACGTCGGTTCTGATCTCGTAAAAGGAAAAGCGGACAAAGGGTTTGAGCAAGTCAAGCACAGATATCCGATGCTGTCACTTGCAAACACATATAGCATCGAAGAAATCCAAGAATGGATGCACAAACTACCCGCAGATGCAGAGATTGTCTGCGAATTAAAATACGATGGATTGAGTATATCGCTTTGGTATGAAAACGGCTATCTGACAAAAGCTGTTACACGCGGAGACGGGCAGCAAGGAGACAACGTGATTGCAAATATCCTCACTATTGATGCTATTCCCCGATATGTAGATGGACTGCCGCAGATCTTTGAAATGCGAGGAGAAGTGCTTCTGCCATGGGAAAATTTCGAACGGCTCAATCGTGAACGTGAAGAACAAGAAGAGCCGCTGTTCGCTAATCCGAGAAATGCTGCGTCCGGAACACTGAAATTGTTGGACCCCAAGGAAGTCAAACGACGCGGACTCACCTGTTTCCTATACCATATGTTGGGCGAAAAATTGCCCGCGGAAACACATTTTGGACGTTTACAGCAAGCCAAACAGTGGGGATTCCCCGTTTCCGATGCTATCAAAGTGTGCAAAACGCTGGACGAAGTAAACGATTTCATACGTTATTGGGACACAGAGCGGAAAAATCTGCCTGTCGCCACAGATGGCATTGTGCTCAAAGTCAATAATTTGCAACAGCAACAAAGTCTGGGTTTTACGGCAAAAACCCCGAGATGGGCTATTGCATATAAGTTCCCCGCAGAAAGGCAATTGACGCGCTTGAGACAAATCACGTACCAAGTCGGCAGAACAGGAGTCGTTACACCCGTAGCGAATCTCGACCCGATACAATTGTCCGGCACTATCGTACAAAGGGCAACATTGCATAATGAAGATTTTATCCGCTCCCTTAATCTCCATGAAGGAGATATGGTTTGGGTCGAAAAAGGTGGAGAAATCATCCCAAAAATTGTCGCTGTCGAGAATACGCAAAACAGCAGAGGATGCCCTGACCATACCCAGAGGATAGACTATTGTTTTCCGACCATTTGTCCCGAATGTGGAACAACACTTGTGCGCGTCGAAGGAGAGGCGGCTTGGCGTTGTCCGAATGACGCCGGATGTCCGCCACAACTGAAAGGAAAAATCGAGCACTTTGTCTCACGAAAAGCCATGAACATTGACGGACTTGGCGCAGAAACGATTGATTTGTTCTATCAAAAGGGACTACTCCATTCCATTGCGGACATCTACGACTTGAAAAAAGAAGACATCGCACAACAAGAAGGTTTAGGAGATAAATCCGCCGATAATATCTTGGCTGGAATTGAAGCAAGCAAACAAGTTCCTTGGGCAAGAGTATTATTTGCGTTGGGGATTCGTATGGTCGGAGAAACCACTGCAAAAAAGATTGCACGCCGTTTCCCGTCTATTGACACTCTACAATGGGCTTCCAAAGAGGAACTGACAGCTATTGATGATGTCGGAGAACAAATCGCAGAAAACATTATCGCTTACTTCCTTGACATCCGCAATCTGGAGATTGTCAACCGATTGCGCCAAGCAGGAGTCTCTATGGAGGCTTCAACGGAAGAATCTGCAACCGTTTCAGACAAACTGACGGGACAAACGATTGTCATCAGCGGCACTTTCTTGCAACACAGTCGGGATGAATACAAAGCGATTATCGAATCACATGGAGGCAAAAACAGCGGGTCTGTAAGCAAAAAAACTTCCTTTATTTTAGCAGGAGACAACATGGGACCGGAGAAACGCAAAAAAGCCGAAAGTCTCGGCATTCCAATGATTAACGAAAACGATTTTTTAGCAATGATACAATCATGAACATTAAGGAATATATATTTTCGTATTTCCGCCGTAAACAGCCGGCACGTCAAGCCGTCTTCACTAACTTCGAAGATGTACGTAGCGTACTTGTTTTGTACGAAAGCGACTTAAGCGAAAAAAACACCATTGTAAAGCAACTGCGCGACGAGTTAATCCTTGAGAATAAAGATGTCGTGCTTTGGGGCTACTGCAATAAAAAAGAAATTGACTCGCTTATATTGCCGCAAAGCAGAATTTTAGGAAGACAGGATATTAACATCTTGGGAGCACCGCGAAGAGATGTCATTGAAGACTTGCAAAAAAGACCTTACGATTTGCTCATTGACTTGACCCAACAGCCTTGTTTGCCACTGCGCTATATCGCCATGTACGCACGAGCCGACTTCAAGGCCGGACTGATGAATAATACCGGATTATACGATTTCCTGATTGATACTCCGCCACAAGCAACACCGGAGTTCTTGTTCCAACAGATTGTTAAATACCTCAAAATAATTAATGCAAAATGACAAAAGGCTTTCCATTCGGTTTAGGCACTGCGCTGATTACACCGTTTGATGAAAACGGAGCCATAGATTACGAAGCGCTCAAACGGTTATTGAATATTCAGTTACAAGGAGGCGTAGATTACATCGTTGTGCTCGGAACCACCGGCGAAACGGCTACGCTAAGCGAAGAAGAACAGGCACAAGTTCGTACATTCATTGCCAATTATACACGACATGCCAATTTACCCCTTGTACTCGGATTAGGAGGAAATAACACTGCTGCTGTCATCGCTAAAATCACAGCACTGAAAGAAGAACTCACCGCCAATTACAAAGCCATTCTTAGTGTTTGCCCATACTATAACAAACCTTCCCAGGAAGGACTTTTCCAGCATTTCTGCGCCATTGCTGACGCTTCGCCGATACCGGTTATTTTATATAATGTTCCCGGGCGCACAGGCGTAAACTTATTGCCGGAAACGGCTATGCGTATCTACAATGCACGTCCAAATCAAGTAATTGGCATTAAAGAAGCAAGTGGGAATCTTGAACAGATTAAGAAACTTATAACGCTTGCTCAAAGCACCAATCTGCACGTTATTAGCGGGGATGATGGACTGACCGCGGATATCATGCAAGCGGGAGGAACGGGCTTGATATCCGTCTTGTCGAATGCTTATCCAAAAGAAGCCGCGCAATTGGTTCACAATGCAGATAAGGCACTTCAACAACAATTGGAGCCTTTGATTGCATTGCTGTTCAAAGAGGGAAATCCGGCGGGAATCAAAACAGTGCTCACGAAAAAAGGGGTCATCAGCAATTGCTTGCGTCTGCCCCTTGTTCCGAATTCCGTACAAGTACAAGCCGCTATTGCGGAGTGCATTAGCCAATAGGCTGACATTTTTCTGCCAGATAAGCGGCTTCTTCTGTGGACAATCTGTCTGCTATCGCTGCATATACCTTGGCATGATAAGCGTTCACCCACTCTATTTCATCGCGCGTAAGCATGGACAAGTCCATCAGTCGCTTGTCATAGAAACATAGTGTGATGGTCTCAAACTGATAATAGTTTTCGCCGGTGGTATGTTTTGTCGGAGATACCGGCACAGTCACAACCAGGTTTTCGGTACGTATTCCGTACTCGTTCGTGCGGTATATACCCGGTTCATCCGAGAAGATATTGCCCAATTTGATTGGATTTGTATTGTTATCTGTCCGGATGTTTGCAGGACCTTCGTGACAACCCATAAAATGCCCGACGCCATGACCCGTTCCGTGACCATAAGTAATCCCTTCTTGCCACATGAATTGGTGAGCTAACACATCTAACTGATTGCCTCGTGTACCTTGCGGGAAGCGGGCGTTTGCCAATGCGATATGTCCTTTCAATACCAACGTGAAATCATGCTTCACGGCTTCAGGAATAGCTTTCTCATCACCAATCCAAACAGTACGTGTAATGTCCGTTGTGCCATCCAAATACTGCCCGCCCGAATCAAGCAGCAGCACACCATTAGCGTCGATAGTCGCACATTGCTCCGGCTCGGCATGATAGTGAACTATCGCGCCATTGCCTTTCCAACCGGCTATCGTGCAGAAACTCTCATCCGTAAAATGCTTGCCCATGGCGCGGAAAGCATGTAACTTCTCTGCCAGCGAAATCTCTGTTTGGGGCGTCTTCAATGCCTCATTCTCCAGCCACATAAAGAAACGCGTAAGTGCCACAGCATCCACTTTCATCGCTTCACGTTCTCCGGCTATCTCCACTTCGTTCTTGACAGACATCATTACCTGCAATGGGCTCGGAGAAGCATTTACCTTGCGCGGTATGGCAGGATTGATAGCTTCAAAAAGCGCTTCATTCACACGATTACCGTCAAACAGCACACCGCGCGCATCCAATTGACCCAAATACGCAAATACCTCATCATATCCGCGCAATGTCACACCTTTCGCTGCCAACGCCGATGCATTTTCACTATCCACCTTGCGAGAATCCACAAATAATGTGCAGCTCTCTTGTTCAACAATCACATACGCGATAACGCAGGGCGTATAATCCACATCCCGACCGCGGATATTCAGCAGCCAACCTATCTCGTCCAATTCTGCTACGATGGCGGCATCGCAACGACGCTGCGACAAAGCCTCGCGAAAGCGTTGTAACTTCGAGTTCACGCTCTCACCCGCATAATTCTCTTCATACTGATAAAGCGGATACATCGGGATCTCAGGACGATCTTCTATCCATATCGGACCTATCAAATCTAATGACTTCAAGTTCAAACCGCCATCCGAAAGCTCTTCGCGCAAATGCCTGTAATTATTGACAGAATACATCTCTGCATTAACTCCCACACAGCCTGTCACTTCGCTTTTCAGCCAATCTGTTATAGACGGGCAATCAACATCCGATTCCCGCATCAGCTCTACCGTTGTTCCTTTCAACTCTGCCTCTGCCTGAAGATAGTAACGGCTATCTGTCCACAGCAATGCTCGATCTAACGTGATCACTGCGGTCCCCGTCTCGCCAAGAAAACCCGTTATCCAACTCATTTCCATCCAGTGAGGAGCCATATATTCCGAAGCGTGGGGATCTGTTCCGGGAACTATATAGGCCGATAAATGCTCTTTACGCATCAACCCGCGAAGGGCAGCCAAACGTGATAATATATCCATAATTCAATCTTATTTTGCCTGCAAAATTACTACAAATTTTGCATATATGCAAATAAATCATGACAAACTTGCAGAAAATGGACAATTTGGCACAAAAAATGGACAATTTGGCAGATATTTTGACTTGGCACGCTTATTGTCTCTCTTTAAGCGTAAACGCAAGGTACGCGAAAGCAACGCACACTACGCTACAAATTGTTAAACTTAATTTAGGAGGATTAAATTATGAAACCTGCAATGTATCGTAGAAACAGTTGGCTGCCGACTAACGGATGGTTCCCGACAGTATTTGATGAGTTTTTGAACAATGACATGCTCAACACCGCAAGCAATGTGGCGCCGTCGGTTAACGTCAAAGAGAACGAACACAACTATGTTGTTGAACTCGCTGCTCCAGGCGTTAAGAAAGAGTACTGCAGAGTACATGTTGATGAAGACCACAACCTGTGTGTCGCCATCGAGAACAAGTTCGAGCACAAGGAAGAAGACAAACATTCCCACTACTTGAGACGAGAGTTTGCTTATACCAACTTCGAGCAAAAGTACACCTTGCCGGACAATGTGGATGAAGCGAAGATTAGCGCCAAGGTCGAAGATGGTATCTTGACCATCGACCTGCCGAAAATCCAACGCGAAGAAGGCAAAACCGGACGTCAAATCGCTATCTCATAACGAGACGCAAAACATCTCATAACGAGACCGGACGTCAAGTCGCCTCTCAAACAAGGTATGTTTTAGAACCGGAGCACTCCAACAGCGAGTGCTCTTTTTTTGTGCTTTTCATACCGCTTTTCCCGAACAAAAGACGTAAACGACACGTAAACGAGACGTAAACGACACGTAAACGACACGTAAACGAGACGTAAACAACACGTAAACGAGACGTAAACGAACCGAGACTATACAATAAGATAACCATAATTCGATAATCAATAATTCAATAACTCAATCCTTCGTACATCGTACATTCGTAAATCGTAAATCACTTTAATCCATAATTCCATAATCTTTTTTCAAAAAAATTTGCCCATATCGAAAAAAAGTAGTATCTTTGCATACCTTTTTGGAGCGAGCATATCAAAGAGAGCTTAAGTATCAGAATCCATTGGGTGAAAAGCAAAAAATACAAAATCAAACATCATACAATGAAAAAGCAATTTATTCTTTTTGTCGCGGCAGTAATCGCCGTAAGTGCAATGGCACGGGAATACAGCTACGAATGGAGTACGGAGTATCCAAACTACAAGCAGCAGATTCCCCCTTCTGACTTCACTACGAACGACGGGGTATTCCGCTTTACATGTGACAAAGCCGTCGGAGTGAGCGGTCCACAGTTTGGCGCAGACTCAAAGGCAGGGCTATTATTACGTCTTTATGCCGATAACACGCTGCGCATCGAGAGTCTTTCAGGGGAAAAGATAACCGACATAACCTTTGTCATTGGAGGAAATGGGCACTACAAACTGGCAGATTTGACACCTTCAGAAGGCGCAATGGGGGAACCCTATATAGGCAAAGATGCTACCGGCTCTTTCCGCGAGTATCGACTTTTCTGGAGCGGGAAGACGGCAGATGTAACTTTTACTGTAGGACATGAGTGCAAATACGGTATCGATTGCGCAGAACAAGGAAAGACCGGAGAAGCCGGAACGTGCATGACCAAGCAGATTATCATCAAGACCGAAGATGCAGAGGGGATGGATGAGGTTGTATTAAATGAAAACGCGCCTGAGACGCGGAAGGTCATCTACAATGGTCAAGTATATATCTTGCAGGCCGGAAACAGCTATACCCTTACGGGCACTGAAATAAAATAAGCAATGGCAAAAGCAAAGACCGCGAAATGCGGTCTTTTGTTATTCTGCGGAGAAAGGGGGATTCGAAAATTGCAAAGCAATAATCGACAGAGCGAAGCAACGGAGACAATTGCGACGCAATAATCGTTCGAGCATAGCGAGATAAGAACCCGCCGACCGGGATATGAGAAGGCTCTCTGCCTTCTCATAAAAAGAATGGGGACACCCTCTATGGATGTCCCTATTCGTTTTCTGCGGAGAAAGGGGGATTCGACAATTGCAAAGCAATAATCGACAGAGCGAAGCAACCAAGACAATTGCGACGCAATAATCGTTCGAGCATAGCGAGATAAGAACCCGCCGACCGGGATATGAGAAGGCTCTCTGCCTTCTCATAAAAAGAATGGGGACACCCTCTATGGATGTCCCTATTCGTTT
>Ga0247611_10001798_pt1 | contig 37208 bp, 29 predicted proteins | sample 177DNAGHGhighgp2_FD_192422 | JGI IMG/M metagenome (GOLD analysis project Ga0247611, IMG submission 192422) | Sheep rumen microbial communities from Palmerston North, Manawatu-Wanganui, New Zealand - 1770 DNA GHGhigh gp2 | ecosystem: Host-associated > Mammals > Digestive system > Stomach > Rumen... | reverse complement strand
ACGGCAATGATGTGACAGACGCTTCCCGCAAGGACAAAGAAATGGAAGACGGTGTGCATGTATCGTTGTTTGTTGAGGCTATAGAAGGCTGCACCTGTGATGTAGCAGACTCCCTCGGCAATAATCCAGACGACGGCAGCGGTGCTCACACAGTCGAGTAACGGCTTGAAAGCCGCCAGCACCGACAATCCCATCAGACAGAAGCAGATGGTTTCGAGATGACTATGTTCTTTCAGTCGGATAAAGGAAGTGATGGTCCCCGCGAGAGCTGCGGTCCATACAAAGATGAACAGTGCCCATCCCCAGTAGTCGTGGTCGCGCATGGCGACGAGCGTGATGGGGGAGTACGACCCGGCTATATGCCAGTAGATAGCGGCATGGTCCCATTTGCGCAGCCGTTCTTTCCATACCGACGTAGCAGACATGGCATGATAGACGGTAGAGGAGATATACGACATGAGCATCCCGAAGAGATAGAGGACGACACTCAATGTTGCCCAGCCATTATCCGCGCGGATGCACCATGCCAAAAAGATGACTCCAATCACAATGCCGAGAAGTATTCCCCCGGCATGTGACCATGAGTTCCACAATTCTTCTTTCCTTGTATAAGCCATCAGTCTGCAAGTGAGAATTTAAGTTGTCTCTTTTCTAAGTTTGCCTCATCCATCCTGATTCTCACGGCATCGCCCAGCTGGTATTTATGGTGGAAGCGTCTGCCGACGAGGCAGTAGTTCCGCTCGTCAAAGTCGTAGTAGTCGCCGTCGAGGTCGCGCATGGGGACAAGTCCCTCACAATGGTTCTCGTCGATCTCGCAGTAGATACCATAGCTCTGGATACCGCTGATGTGTGCATCAAATTCCTTTCCGATCTTGTCCATCATGAACTCCACCATCTTGTATTTGATGCTCTCTCTCTCGGCATTGGCAGCCACCTGCTCCATGTCGCTGCTGTGCTGACACTGGTCTTCATAGTACTTGGCATTAGCGCTCTTTGCCCCCTGCTGATAGCGGGTGAGCAGTCTGTGAACCATCGTGTCGGGATAGCGGCGGATGGGAGAAGTGAAATGCGTGTAGTATTCGAATGCCAGTCCGAAGTGTCCGATGTTATGGACGGAATATCTCGCCTTCATCATCGAGCGCAGGGCAACGGCCTGTATCAGCTTGGCTTCTCTCCTGCCTTCCACGTCGTCGATGAGCTTGTTCAGTGAACGGGCAGTCTCTCCCTTCGTGCCAGCCGTCTTCAGTTTATATCCGAAGTTGATGGCCAGTTCGCGCAGAGCCTCGAGCTTCTGCGGGTCGGGGTTCTCGTGGATACGATAAGGAAGAGTCTTTGCCTTCTTGCCTCTTCCCGGCTTTCCCACATGCTCGGCAACGGTTCTGTTGGCGAGCAGCATGAACTCCTCAATCAGCTTGTTGGCATCCTTCTGAATCTTGAAGTAGCAGCGGACGGGCTTTCCTTTCTCATCGATGTCGAACCGCATCTCTTCGCTTTCGAACTTGATGGCTCCACCCTTGAATCGCTGGCTCCGCAGCTTCTTGGCGAGGTGGTCGAGCATGAGCAGTTGGAGGGCATTGTCGCCTTTCAGGTCGTGCGGCTTCAGGTTCCCTTTCTCATCCACCAGATTGGGGGCAGGCTTGCCCGTCCCGTCCTCCACGCCGTTCTGTTCCAGCAGCTCCTGCACCTCTTCGTATGCATAGCGGCGGTTGCTCTTGATGATGGTGTGGACGATACGGTAGTTGCGTACCATGGCATCTTCATCCAAGTCGAAGACGACACTGTATGTGAGTTTCTCCTCATCAGGCCGCAGAGAGCAGACGAAATTGCAGAGCCGTTCGGGCAGCATGGGAATCGTTCGGTCGACGAGATAGACACTTGTCGCACGTTTCTGTGCCTCCTTGTCGATGATAGAACCTTCTGTGACATAATGAGACACATCGGCGATGTGAACGCCCACCTCCCACAACTTGTTGTCAAGCTGGCGGATACTCAGTGCATCGTCGAAGTCCTTGGCGTCATGAGGGTCGATGGTGCAGGTCCATACGTCACGGAAGTCCTCGCGTTCGGCGATGTCCTGAGCCGTGATCTCGCCAGAGATGGCATTGGCAGCGTCCTCTACCTCCTTCGGATATTTATAGGGCAGTCCGAACATAGCAAGAATGGCGTGCATCTCGGCATTATTCTCGCCGACCGTTCCGAGGATGTCCACCACCTCACCAATGATTTTATTGTTTCCATCATGGGGCCACTTGATGACCTTTACCACCGCCTTGTCCTTGTTCTTTCCGCCTTTCAGCTTATTCTTCGGGATGATGATGTCGTTTGCCAGCAAGTTGTCCTGAGTCACAAGAAACGCCATGTCCTCCTCCATCTGAATGCGTCCGACGAATGTATCCTTCGCCCGTTTGATAATCTCGATGACCTGTGCCTCCTTGATATGTCTGGGTCTTCGTGCCATGTATGAGACTTTCACGCGGTCGCCGTTGAGTGCCGACATAGAGTTACGTTCGGAGACAAAGATCGGCTTACCCCCTTCATCGGGCATGAAGGAGTTCTTTCCGTTCGGCTTACGGATGAACGTACCCTCCTGCACCTGCATGCCTCTGCTCAGTTTGTAGGCATTATCGGAGACACGTGTCAGGAAATCGTCCCATGCCATCTCTTCCATGATGTCGATGGCAAGCATCTTCAGAGGATGTGTAGTCAGTTTCAAATGCCGGAAGATATCTTTCAATGAGAAAGTTCTGTCAGGATTATGAGTGAAGAAATCTTGCAGGATGTCTGCCAGTTCTTTCTTCGTCATGCTTTTACCGCCTTTTTTTCCTTTGCCCATAGTTGTCAGGTTTTTAGTTACTTTGCTGCAAATTAACGAAATAATTTTGATAAAGCTGCGATTATTTACGATTATTTTGCATTTGTAATAAAAATGAATTATCTTTGTCGCAAATATGGATGAAAAGGTATTAGTGACTGGTTCCAGCGGCTTCATCGGAAGCTTCATCGTTGAGGAAGCTTTGGAGCGAGGGATGCAGGTATGGGCAGGTGTGCGCCGAGGCAGCTCGAGAGCGTATCTGCAAGATTCTCGTATCCACTTTTTAGAGCTTGACTTCAGCTCGAAGGATCGGCTGGTGGAACAGCTTGACGGTCATGAGTTTGATTATGTGGTACATGCTGCCGGTGTGACCAAGTGTATTAATAAGGACGATTTCTTTAAGGTCAACACCCAGGGAACCCGTAATCTTGTAGATGCCCTTCTTGCATTGCAGATGCCGCTGAAGCGGTTTGTCTATCTTAGTTCGCTGAGTGTCTTCGGCCCCGTTGCCGAGGAGCAGCCCTATCGTGAGATTACCGATGAAGACCTTCCAAGGCCGAACACAGCCTACGGGAAGAGCAAGCTGGAGGCAGAGAAGTATCTTGACAGCATCGGGAACGAGTTCCCCTATATCATCCTTCGTCCGACGGGCGTGTACGGACCGCGTGAGAAAGACTATTTCATGATGGCGAAGAGCATCAAGGGACATACCGACTTTGCCGTGGGATTCCGGAAACAGGACATCACGTTTGTCTATGTGCGCGATGTGGTGCAGGCTGTCTTTCTTGCCTTCGATCACGGCATGAGCGGCCGGAAGTATTTCCTCACCGACGGGAACATCTATCAGTCGTCGGCATTCAGTAACTATATTCGGGAAGAACTGGGTAATCCCTGGTGGATTCGCATCGTAGCTCCCATCTGGCTGCTGAAGGTCATTACCGTCTGCGGTGAGTATATTGGCAGGGCTACGGGTAAGATTACGGCATTAAACAAAGATAAATATCATATCCTGAAACAAAGGAACTGGCGGTGTAATATCGAGCCGACAATGGATGAACTGGGGTATCATGCACGTTATGACCTCAGCCGTGGAGTGAAAGAGACAATTGGATGGTATAAGGCAAACGGATGGTTATAGAATATTTAAGAAAGTTTGTCGAGAGGGAAAGCAATGCCAGAAAAGGACTGTTTTCCTATGAGTGGGCGATGCTGACGTATCTTCTTTTTACGCTGGTTGTAGCTATGTTGCTGCCCATCACTTTCTCTTGGGAGAGTGAGTTCTGGTTCGGGCGCGGGAGAATAGTAGCTATCACCTTTTTACTCTGGGGAGTGTACAGGTTCTATCCTTGCAGGCTGACCCATTTAGCGCGTGCCATCTACCAGCTGTCGCTGCTTGCGTGGTGGTATCCTGACACCTATGAGCTGAACAAGCTGCTTCCCAACCTCGACCACGTCTTTGCCCAGGCAGAGCAGACCATCTTCGGCTGTCAGCCCGCTCTGCTTTTTTCTCAGGCATGCCCCTGGCCTTTCTTCAGCGAACTGATGGATTTGGGCTATGCCTCCTATTTCCCTATCATCGCCTTTGTGACAGTGTATTACTTTTTATTCATCTATGAGAAGTTCGACCGCTGTGTCTTTATTACGCTGGCATCGTTCTTTATCTTTTATGTAATCTTTGTCCTCCTGCCCGTGACAGGACCGCAATACTATTATGGAGCGATTGGACTTGATCAGGTGGCACAAGGCATTTTCCCGAATGTCTACGACTATTTCAGCACTCACTCAGAAAGGATGGTCAGTCCTGGGTGGACAGACGGCTTCTTCTATCATCTGGTGGATTCAGCCCACAATGCAGGGGAGCGTCCCACAGCCGCCTTTCCCAGCTCGCATGTCGGCATGACCTATGTCTTGCTTTTACAGGCATGGTATTCACGCTACCGTCGTACATTCTACATTCTGCTGCCTTTCTTCCTGCTGATGTTTGCAGCCACGGTCTATATACAGGCGCACTACCTCATTGATGCGATAGCCGGACTGTTTACAGGCTTCCTGTTCTATTATGCAATGTCGTATTTATATGAAAAGTTTAACTTGTGATGGTATGAAAAAACTGGCTATTCTGCTGACAGTGATGGCTTTGTCCTTTCAGGCAAACGCACAGAAACGCGCTTTTACCATTCCCGATGTGTATCGCATCCAGACGGTTTCGGGAGTCAGACTCTCGCCCGACGGCACTAAGATTGCATACGCAAAAAATAAGACTGACTTTAAGGCGGTCACTTCAGAGACGAACATCTATCTGATGGATAGCGACGGAAAGAATGTATGCTCCTTGACAGAAGACGGAGGAAGCTTCTCTCCTGTCTGGACAAAGGACGGAAAAGGACTTTTCTTCACCTCCTATCTCAACGGTAGCGCACAGGTCTATCGCTATTCATTTGACAGGAACTATACAGAGCAAATCACGGATTTCGAGCTGGGAGTGGACGGTGCGGTTGTCTCGCCCGACAACAATCTGATTGCCTTTGCCGCTGAAGTCTACCCGCTACTTGGGGCAGACGGCAAAGCCAATGCAGAGGCATGGAAGAAAAAGAAAGAAGGTCCGATACATGCACATATCGCCGACAAGCTGCTGTACCGCCATTGGACAGACTACAGTGACGGCCGCTACTGGCATATCATCGTCTATAACATCAGCAAGAAGACTTACACTGATGTGACCCCCGGTGAGTTCCATTCTCCAGTCTTCTCGCCCAGCGGTCCTGAGGGGTTCACGTTCTCCCCGGACAGCAAGGAACTCTGCTTCACCTCAAACCGTACCGACCGGCCCGCCGAGAACACCAACAGTGACTTATGGACTGTATCTGTAGAAGGCGGCGAGGCAACTTGCCTGACATCAGGGAATGATGCCTGGGACGGGTCACCCCAGTATTCGCCCGACGGGAAATACATTGCCTATCGTTTTCAGACCATCAATGGCTATGAGAGCGACCGCTTCCAACTGGCTGTCATCGACAGGCAGACAGGGGAGAAGCGCAACTTGACGGAATCGTTTGACAACTGGGTAGAGGAGTTCCAATGGGCTGCAGACTCAAAGAGCATCTATTTCCTGGCTCCAGAGACAGGCTATGAACCACTGTATAACGTAGATCTGAAGAAAGGAAACATCAGGAAGGTGCTGGGCGGACGCTCGCTGTCATCCTTCCAGGTGGGAGAGAAGAACAAACTGTATTATACCTATAGCACGACCGGCAAGCCCAGTGCGCTCTATTCATGCAATACCAAGAAGGCTCAAAGTGAGGTGCAGCTCACCCATTACAACGACAAGCTGGAGGCAGAGGTGGACATCCGGCCTTCTGAAGCCATGTGGGTGACTGGAGCCGACGGCGACTCTGTGGAGGTGTTCGTGGTGAAACCGCATGGCTTCGACCCTTCAAAGAAATATCCGCTGATTATCAATGTTCACGGCGGACCGCAGATGCAATGGATGGACAGCTACCGTAACGACTGGCAGGTCTTCCCCGGAGCAGGCTATGTGGTGGCATATCCCAATCCTCACGGTTCTACAGGGCGCGGCCAGAAGTTCTGCCGTGACATCTCAGGCAGCTGGGGTGGCCGTCCCTACGAGGATGTGATGAAGATAACGGATATGCTTGAGCAGCTGCCGTATGTGGATAAAGACCGGATGGGAGCCATGGGATGGAGCTATGGCGGCTATTTCATGAACTGGCTGCAGGGACAGACGCATCGTTTCAAGTGTCTGGCTTCAATGATGGGACTCTTCGACCTGCGCTCTATGTGGGGAGCAACCGAAGAGCTGTGGTTCCCGAACTTCGAACTGGAAGGTCAGCCCTGGAACTCTTCATTGTACAAGAAGTGGAGTCCGTCGGAGTATGTTCAGAACTTTGACACTCCGACATTGATCATCACGGGAGAGAAAGACTATCGGGTGCCCTATACCCAGTCGCTGCAATACTTCTCGGTCTTACAGACCCTGGGCATTCCTTCCCGCCTTATCGTCTTCGAGAACGACGGACACTGGCCCAGTTCCCTGCGGTCTATGCCTTTGTATTATAATTCCCATCTGGAATGGTTCCATCAGTATCTGGGTGGTGATCCTGCCCCGTGGGACAGTGAGAAGATGGTTCAGAATGCTGAAGCATATTGACAAATTCCCAGATAACGATACCTGCCGTCACAGAGACATTGAGTGAATGTTTGGTGCCGTACTGCTGAATCTCAAGGCAGTCGTCCGACAAGTCCACGACACTTTGATGGACTCCCTTCACCTCATTGCCGAGGATGACGGCGTATTTGCTGTGTTCCCTCTTTTTTTCTTTCAGTCTATGCAGCTTTGTGCTCCCTTCAACCTGCTCAATGCTATAGACGAAATAGCCGTCGGCATGAAGTGAGCGGACGGCTTCTTCTGCTGTGGGGAAATAGCGCCAGCTGACAGCATCCTCACCACCGAGGGCTGTCTTGTGAATCTCGGGATGGGGCGGAGTGGCGGTAATGCCACACAGATAGACAGCTTCTATGCGGAAAGCATCACAAGTACGGAAGACGCTGCCTACGTTATAAAGGCTCCGCACATCGTCCAGTACGACGATAAGCGGCAGCTTGTCGGCCTGGTGGAACTCTTCCACCGTCAGCCGTTTCATCTCTATCGTTCTAAGCTTGCGTTTCTCTGACATCTTCTTAATTGTTGTATGCCAGTGCGTACATGCGTATCTGCTTGACCATTGCCAGCAATCCGTTGGAGCGGGTAGGTGAAAGATGGTCGCGGAGTCCGATCTCATCAATGAAATAGAGCTTCGTATCGATGATCTCCTGAGGGGTATGTCCGCTCAGCACACGGATGAGGAGGGCGATGATACCTTTCACGATGAGGGCATCACTCTCCGCTTTGAAGAAAAGAAGTCCGTCGCGATGCTCACAGTGTATCCATACACGGCTCTGGCAACCGTCGATAAGATTCTGCTCAGTCTTGTACTGTTCAGGCAATGTTTCCAGGTCGTTGCCCAGATCAATCAGCATCTGATATTTGTCCATCCAGTCATCAAAGCCGGCAAACTCTTCAATCACTTCGTCTTGTATTTCATTAATGGTCATAGCAGTTGTTCTTTACAAATTTGGCGGCAAAGTTACAATAAATTTCAAAAAAGTATGTAAGGTTGTGTAGTTTTTTGATAACTTTGTCGTCTAACGGGTAAATCTTCTATTCAAAAAGACGACAATGGAACGAACAGAACAACAATTTGCGCAAACAGTCAAGGAACATAAGAGCACCATCTACACCGTGTGCTACATGTTCTCTAAGGATGCTGATGAGGTCAACGACTTATTCCAGGAGGTGCTGGTCAACCTGTGGAAGGGCTTTGAAGGCTTCGAGCATCGAAGTGATATCCGGACTTGGATCTATCGGGTTGCCCTAAACACCTGTATCTCGATTGACAGGAAGAAGCGGCGGCAGTCCACCGTCAGTCTGACAATGGATATCAACCTCTTTAAAGATACTGATAACGACACACAGCAGGTCTCCATGCTGCATCAGCGTATTTCCAGGTTGCAGCCTTTCGACCGTGCCATCGTGCTGCTCTGGCTTGAAAACCTCAGCTATGAGGAGATAGGTCAGATCGTCGGTATCACCACAAAGAATGTCAGTGTTCGTCTTTACCGGATAAAAGAGCAATTAAAAAACATGTCGAACAATTAAAACTTACCCATTATGTACGAAAACGAACTGAACGAGATGCGCCAGCAGATGGCCATTCTGAAAAATAAACTCGACCGCCAAGAGATAGTGAACGACCGCATCATACGTCGTTCGATGAAAAGGAACGTCGGCAACATCAAGCGTCGCTACTATGTTGTTATTGCTCTCGCACTTTTAATGATACCTTACGGATATTGGGCTTTCTTGAAGCTGGTGGGCTTTTCCTTTGCCTTCTGGGTAGGCACAAGCATCTTCATGCTTATATGTGCCGGAGCCACCTATTATAACTGTTTGATTGTGAGTGACGCCAACATGATGCACCGTAATCTTGTGGACGCCGGTAAAAAGGTGGCCCGCGCCAAGAAGTTCGATGCCGACTGGCTTTTCTTCGGCATTCCTTCGGTCATCCTATGGTTTGGATGGTTTGTCTATGAAATCTATAAGATGAATAATGGTTCTTTGGACGAAGGGCTCTTCTGGGGCGGTGTTGTGGGTGGTATCATCGGTGCCATTGCCGGTTTTAAGATTCACTTCAAGACCCAAAGGCAGTATCAGGAGATCATCGATAACATTGAAGAATTGACTGAAGAGTAATAAATGAAAAGGGAGACTGTTGAAAGTCTCCCTTTTATCTTATGCTTCTTCTGTCACTAACTTGAACAGCTTGTCGCTTGGACGAATCTTTCCTGTCACGGGAATGGCGACGCGCGTGCCTTGCGGAGCCGTCTGGACGGGATGTCCGTCATCATCGTGGATCTCTGTGGCAGTAAGATACATCACGCCCGTAGTGGGTCCAGTGACAAGCAGTTTGTCACCAATGGAGAATGTATTGGCATCTACGGTGAACTCGGCGACGCCCAACTTGGAGAAGTACTTTACGCCGTGGCCGATGTACACTTTCTTCTCGGTCGCATTTGAGCCGTAGTTCTTGTTCCATTCGCCCAGCCGCTGCCCTTGATAGTAGCCATCCCAGAATCCGCGGTTGAAGACGGTGGCGAGGCGACGGTCCCATTCGTCCTTGCGCTCTTCGGTGAAACACTTTTCCACCTCTGCTCCATTCTTCTCTGCCGGGGAAGTCTCTGCATCATGAATCACCGCCTCTATGGCCTCCTTGTAGCATTTCACGACGGTATAAACATACTCGGGGCCGCGAGCCCTTCCCTCAATCTTGAACACCCGTACGCCAGCTTTCATCAGCCGGTCGATGAAGCGGATGGTCTTCAGGTCTTTCGGACTCATCAGGTATTTGTTGTCCACCTCAATCTCATTGCCTGTCTCTGTGTCTGTGAGCGTATAGCTGCGGCGGCAGATCTGGATGCACTCGCCGCGGTTGGCAGAGCGTCCGGCATCGGCAAGACTCATGTAGCACTTGCCGGATACAGCCATGCACAAGGCACCATGACAGAACATCTCGATGCGGACAAGATTGCCCCGGGGACCGCAAATGTGCTGTTCCTCAATCTGACGGTAGATCTCTTCCACCTGCTGGATATTCAGTTCGCGTGCCAGCACCACCACGTCGGCAAACTGGGCATAGAATTTCAGTGCCTCGATGTTGGAGATGTTGAGCTGGGTGGAAAGGTGAACTTCAACGTCCTTCTGGCGGCAATAGGTCATGACAGCTACGTCGGAGGCAATCACAGCAGTGATGTCCGCCTCTTTAGCTGCATCGATAATCTGCCGCATCGTTTCCAGGTCTTCCCCGTAGATGATGGTATTGACGGTGAGATAGGTCTTAATGTCTTTCTCACGACACGTTGCGGCAATCTCTTTCAGGTCGTCGATGGTGAAATGATTGGCAGAATGTGAACGCATGTTCAGTTGTCCGATGCCGAAGTACACCGAATCTGCTCCTGCCTGGATAGCGGCTGTCAGTGATTCGCGAGAACCGACAGGAGCCATAATCTCAAAATCTTTGATTTGCTGGTTCATGCTGCAAAGGTAAATAAAAGAATTGAGAAAGAGGAAAATGGTGAAAGATTATTTGTTTTTATGTTTTTTCATTACCTTTGCAGACAATTATGATGAAGTATGTTTCTTCCACTATATTAGCTGTTTTGGGGCTTGTCGTCGTAGGTGCATGCCACCAGAAACAGCCTTCGCAGCCTGCCGGTCGGCAGTTCACCGACGAGGTGCGCCTGCGCATGACCCCAGTTAAGAATCAGGGAGCCAGTTCCCTTTGCTGGCTCTATGCCATGCTTGCCACGATAGAGACGGAGCATCTCATGCGTGGAGATTCCGTGAACCTATCGCCGTTATACAATGCCCGGCTGTTTCTTCAGGAACAAGTTGAGAAATATTATCTCACCCAAGGAGAGAAAAGGATTTCCCTTCGTGGCGTCCTTCCGATGGCTCTGCGTTCCTTCAGAGAGAATGGCGTTCATCCATACGATTATTATTATGGGAAGGGAGACATAGATTTCAATGTCCTCATCCGGAAAATAAAGAGCATGGCTGATGCTGCTATTGCCCGCCGTTCGGGCTTGAATGGACTAAGGAAGCAGGTTGGTGAGCTCCTCGACCATGAGATAGGATATATGCCTCGATATGTCCACATGTTAGGGGCAGAGTACACTTCGCTTGAATTTGGCCATAGCGTATGTATGCCCGATGAATATGTGGCACTGACTTCCTTCACACATCATCCTTTCGGTCAGCAGTTTGCGCTCGAGGTACCCGACAATCAGTTGCATGATGTTTTCCTGAATGTCTCGTGTGACACGCTCATGTTATGTATCGAAAGGTCTCTGCGGGCGGGACATCCTGTATGTTGGGAAGGCGACCTCTCTGAGGACGGGTTTTCTTTTAAAAAGGGTGTGGGCGAATTGTCTGTTCCTGACAGTCAGACGGATGCCGTCCAGAAGCAAAGGCAAAGAGAGTTTGAGCGTTTCCAGACCACCGATGACCATTGTATGACATTGGTAGGTATTGCCCACGACCAGCAGGGGAAACGCTATTATATTGCCAAGAACTCATGGGGAGAGAACAATCCCTATAAAGGCTTGGTCTATCTGAGTGAGGATTATGTAAAGATAAAGACGATTGCCGTGGTCGTGTTACGGGAGATGGCAGAGCAAGTCTTAGGGAAAACAGATTTAGAGTTGGATGAATGAAGGTATGAGATACAAACTGATAATTCTTGATTTCGACGGGACGTTGGGTGATACCCGCTCGATTATTCTGAAGACCATGCAGCAGACGATAGCCCATTTAGGACTGGAGAAGCGCACGGATGAGGAATGTGCGGCTATGATAGGATTGCCGCTGAAGAAGACTTTTACCACTCTTATCCCGATGAGCGATGCCCAGGGAGACTTGTGTGCGGAAACCTATCGGCGACTCTTCGACGAGAACAATGTCCCCGGTGCCGTGCCAGTGTTCCCAAACGTACTGGAGACCATCAGCCAATTGTCTGAGATGGGTTGTACGCTGACCATTGCGAGCAGCCGTAGCACACCGTCATTAAGAGGATTCATCAGGGACCTGGATTTAGAAGAGTCCATCAAGTATGTCGTCAGTGCCGATGACGTACAGCATGCCAAGCCTCATCCCGAGCCAGTAACCAAGACGATGGAGGCGTTAGGCTTCAGCCCCGAAGAAACGCTTGTCGTCGGTGACACGGTCTTCGACATATTGATGGGACAGCGTGCCGGCGCTCATACCGTAGGAGTGACCTACGGCAACGGAAGTCTGGAAGAAATGAAAGCCAACCACGCAGACTACATCATTGATGACTTTGCGCAATTGGCTTGTATTGTAAAGGATGTTTGAGCCAAGACCGGAAAGATGTCCGTGGCGTGATGGATTGGCTCTCTACTGATAACTATTCAGCTTTTTCAGGAAATAGTCTCTGAAATCCGACCATTTATAATACAGACCGGTAACAGGCTGCAAGGGGAGTCTTGCTTCATTCTCATTGAGGAGCGCCTTCATCAGAATCTCACCCTTTCCCTTTTTCTGTTTGTAGAAGATGAGCTGTACGTTGCAGCCCATAGGGAAGATTTTATAATTGAGCCATCCCCTGTCGTCCAGTTGTTCGAGGTCGGCAATCTTCTCACCGTAGTTATCCATTTCCAGCAGACAGGCAAGCGGCATCACACACACCTCATGCCCAAAGCGAAGCGTGGCACCGGGATGCTCTAACCGCAGGCAGCTGTCGGCCTCCTCTATCATCTTCCTCAGCAGGTTACGTTGTGAGAAAGGCTGGGTGCTACCGTTCAGGGGACTGGGCCCGTAGGCAACATACCACCAGGCATTGGTCTGCAGCCAGTTCTCATAGATCTCGTCATCGTTGAAGAGGTCGTAGAGCGTGATGGAATGGCGCAGTTCAGTGCTCTGCAGGTTGCTTGCCAGTTTGAAGAGATGATAGTTGAGCTTTTGTGCATTGACCTCATTCTTCCAATAGTTCTCGTCGTTGAACAGCAGATTCATCACCCTGTCGTGCTTCTCATGACGGTCGGCGAAAGCGTCGTATGCCTTCTTTGCCTCACCGCTCATCTTCAGGTCACCCAGTTTCTTGTCGTCGTAGTTCATATACCACATGTCATGTTCAGAGGCGTCATGCCGTATCTGAAGCTGGGGGTTGAGGCTTTTCAGTTCCTGAAGGGCGTTCTCCATCGAGAGGATGCAGCGGATGACCACCGTACTCTTGGCATCGATGTTGGTCTTTCCCTTGAAAACCTCCGGGAACCGCTCGAACATCCGCCTTCCGATACCCCGATGCTGCTCAGCCCCGAGCAGTGTCAGTTCTCCGTGACGCTTGTCTGCTTCGTTGATAATCATTTTCACACGGTTCAGCACATCCTTGCCGAGGGCGGTCAGCTTGCCCAGAGAGTCGGCACGCATCAGCGGCTTATAGGCTTCGTTGTAGTCGCTGTTGTTGATTAGAAAGCGGCTGCCATGTCTTCCATAATGACTGATGTAATAAGGCTTGTAGCCTTTAGGAGCCTTGGTCAATGTCCCCTGCGGTCCGGGATAGGCATAGTAGTTGCTACCCGAACGCATGACGTTTTCCTTTATCTCTTGTCGGGATACCTGTGCCCATGCCGTCGTAACACTACAACAGGCGATGATCAGACAGCAGAAGAAAAAGGGAAGTCCCGACTTGGATGGTACGCTTTTGAATTTACTTTCTACGGATTTCATAATTGTTCTTTTGGTTATTTTGATTGCAAATATACAGTTTTTATTTATTTAATTCGTAACTTTGCAGCAAATAATAAAAAAAGGATGAAAAAACTCTATATTGAGACTTATGGCTGTCAGATGAATGTAGCCGACTCCGAAGTGGTTGCTTCTGTCATGAAGATGGCAGGCTATGAGACATGTAACAATGCGGAAGAGGCGAATGCGGTCTTCCTGAATACCTGTTCAGTGCGCGAGAATGCAGAGAACAAGATCTATCATCGGCTGGAAGAACTGAATGCCCTTCGCAAGCGGAGAAAGAACCAGCGTGCGGAGAACGGCGTGCCCGGTCTTATCATCGGTGTGCTGGGCTGTATGGCAGAACGGGTGAAAGACGACCTGATCAGTCAGCATCATGTTGATCTTGTTGCCGGTCCTGACGCTTATCTGACGCTCCCCGACCTCATTGCTCAGTGCGAGTTAGGGCAGAAGGCAATGAACATCGAGCTGTCGACGACGGAGACCTATCGTGACGTCGTTCCCCAGCGTATCGCCGTCGGACAGAAGATTGGCGGCTTTGTGAGCATCATGCGCGGGTGCAACAACTTCTGTCATTATTGCATCGTGCCCTATACCCGTGGACGAGAGCGGAGCCGTGATGTGGAGAGCATTCTGCGTGAGGTACGCGACTTGCGCGACCGTGGCTTCAAGGAGGTGACACTCCTCGGGCAGAACGTGAATTCTTATCGGACGACGATGAATCATGAAGGAGCCGACGATGCAGCCTGTGTCGACTTCCCCCGTCTTCTCCGGCTTGTGGCGCGTGAGGTGCCGCAGATGCGCGTGAGGTTCACCACTTCCCATCCGAAGGATATGAGTGACGAGACGTTGCATGTCATTGCCGAGGAACCCAATGTATGCAAACAGATACACCTGCCTGTCCAGAGCGGGTCTGATAAGATACTGAAGCTGATGAACCGTAAGTACACGCGGGAATGGTATCTCGACCGTGTCGCTGCCATCCGCCGTATCATTCCCGACTGCGGACTGTCGACGGATATCTTCGTGGGCTATCACGACGAGACGGAAGAAGACCATCAGTTGTCGTTGAGCCTGATGAGGGAGGTAGGGTACGACTCTGCCTTCATGTTCAAATACTCCGAACGTCCCGGAACGTATGCTTCGAAGCATCTGCCCGACAATGTCCCGGAGGAAGAGAAGATCAGACGACTGAATGAACTGATTGCCTTGCAGACGGAGATGTCCGCCATCCAGAACAAGAAAGACGAGGGAAAAGTGTTTGAGGTGCTGGTCGAAGGCTTCAGCAAGCGCAGCAGGGAGCAGCTTTGCGGGCGTACCGAGCAGGGGAAGATGGTGGTGTTCGACAAAGGGAACCATCATATCGGCGAGTTGGTTGATGTGCGTATCACGGGCAGCACGTCTGCCACGCTCTTCGGGGAACTTGTCTGAAGTAGTTATGAAGTTAAGTAGTTAAAGAAGTTAAGCCAAATGTCTTTTAGATGTATGCGAAAAGAGTAGCGGCTATATTTGCAAAAAATAAAAGCAGAATGAAGAAACTAATGATGATGTGTATGACAGCATTTCTGGTAGGATGCAATACCGTAGATATGGAAGAACGAGTCAACGAACTCTACAACAAGATGTCGCAAGAGGAGCGAATCGCCCAGTTGTGCAGCGGGTATATGAATGAATTCTTCGACAAGAACGGCGTGTTGGACACCGCTAAGTGTCGCAAGGAGATTCCTTTCGGCATAGGTCACTTCTCACAATATGCCAGTCAGGTGCCCACTGATGCCAATGTCCTTCGCGACCATGTGGCAGCCATGCAGGAATGGCTGATGAAAAACACCCCCAATGGCATTCCCGCCCTCTTCCATGAGGAAGTCCTTTCTGGTGTCAACACCAGCGGTGCAACGATCTATCCCCAGCAGATAGGACAAGCCTGTTCGTTCAATCCCGAGCTGGCAGAGCTGAAGACGCGGCAGACCAGTATCGCCATGCGCAAGATGGGTGGCGTACTGTCGCTCTCACCGATGGTGGATGTATGCCGCAATCCGTCGTTCAACCGCTTAGAAGAATCCTATGGCGAAGATGGTTATCTCTCCGCCGTGATGGGAACCGCCTTTGTGAAGGGCTTGCAACAGGGTGACCTGCGGAAAGGTGTCGGTGCCTGTTCGAAGCACTACCTCGGTTATGGCGGCGGCGGTGATGCCGACGAGAAGGAGATGATGGAAGAGATTCTCATGCCCCATGAGGCAATGATTCGGCTGGCTGGCAGCAAGGTGGTCATGCCTGGTTACCATGCCGTCCATGGAACTAACTGTGTCGCCAACAAGGAGATACTGGAAGACATTCTCAGAGGATATGTCGGATTCGACGGTATGGTGGTGAGTGACTATACTGCCATCGACCAGCTGCCCGACCAGGAAGACATTGTACACAAGGCTGCTGCTGCCATAAACAACGGCAATGATGTTGACTTCCCGCAGGGCACCAACTATAGTCATCTGCAGGAAGCGATAGATAAGGGATTGGTGAAGCCCGAGACTTTGGAGCGTGCCGTGAAGAACGTGTTGCGACAGAAAGCCCGCGCCGGACTCTTCGACCAGAATCCCTATCTCTATAGCAAAGAGAAGATTACCCTTGACACCCCAGAAGAGCGGCAGACAGCCTACGACATTGCCACTCAGTCGGTGGTGTTGTTGGAGAACAACGGCGTCCTGCCTTTGAAGGACAACCAGAAGATTCTGCTCACGGGTCCCAATGCCAACTCTATGTGGGCTATGTGCGGCGACTATTCCTTCCCTGCCATGACCTATTTCTGGAAGATGATTACCGAAGATCTGGACCATCCGCATGTCATCGGACTGCTGGAGGGAATGAAGTCACGCAAGCCATCTGGCGCGGAGCTCCTTTATTCTCGTGGATGTGACTGGACCGAGGAGATAGAGACCAAGTACTTGAAAGGTGGTGATGAACGTGCATGGGATTACTACATCCTGCATCGTAAAGTTGACTCAGGCGAGAAGGCCGACAAGCAGGAAGCTCTGCAGATGGCAAGCCAGTGTGATGTCATCGTGGCTGCCGTCGGCGAGAATGTGATGCTCTGCGGTGAAAACCGCGACCGTCAGGGACTCCGACTTCCCGGCAAGCAGGAGCAATATGTCGAGGAACTGCTGAAGACGGGAAAGCCTGTCGTGCTCGTCGTCTTCGGTGGTAGGGCACAGGTAATCTCAGGCATTGCCGAGCGATGTGCAGCTGTCATCCAGGCATGGTATCCCGGCGAGGAAGGGGGCAACGCTGTGGCAGACATCCTCTATGGAAAGGTCTCTCCCTCTGCAAAGCTCTCTGTCAGTTATCCCAACACAGAAGTCTTTGAGCCTATCTGCTACAACTATTCCGCTCAGCCAGACCCGCGTGTCCAGTGGCCCTTCGGCTATGGTAAGAGCTATACCACATTTGAATACAGCAACTTGGTTATGGCTAACGAGGCATCGACCGCCGACAAGAATGTCGTCCTCTCTTTCGATGTGAAGAACACGGGAAAGATGGCAGCCGACGAGATTGCACAGGTCTATCTCTCACCAACAGCCGACAGTCAGCAGATACGCCCCATCCAGCTGCAAGGCTTTGCCCGTGTGTCGCTCCAGCCTGGTGAGACCAGGAAAGTGAAAGTGACGCTCCAGACTGAGCAGTTCGGTTTCTACAGTCATCAGGGACAACGGCAATGGAACATCACCCCCGGCTCTTTCATCGTGAAGGTTGGTGCTTCCTCTACCGACATCCGACTGCAAGGGAATGTCACGCTGAAGGGCAACCCCATCAGCAAGCCATTGCGTGAAAAGTATTTCTCGGAGAGTGTAGTGGAGTAATTTGAGTATTGGCATTGCAAATGCCTGGCTCAATGCCCCTTCGGGGCGCATTAGGCTGGACAATAGTGTTGTTGTCACCTTCATTCATATTCGGGTAGATAACCAGATTGTTGATGAAATAAATGCCGTGGGGCAACCAGTTTAGAGCCACGTTTTGAGATTGGAAATGCCGGTAGGCATTAGACAATGGTAGCCAGCCATACAGAAACTCCCTTGGGTGTTTCGAAATGGCTGGTATGGGATTAGCCCCCCATATAATATAGCCTGCCTTTATGGTAGGCGACATGGTTAGCTCTTGTCCCTTGCATATCAGCAAGGTGTTTTGTGTGATGTCGCTCTCACCAGCCATTTCGCCGTACCCATAGGCACGGCTGTATGGCTGGCTACCTTTGTCCGATGCTTAACAGCATCATCTTTGCTAACGGCCCCTATCTGATACATTTGGTACTATTTTGTTGGTAATCCTTGTCTGATGCCTCTGGCATCATTTCTTTGCAATCGTTCATTTCAAAAATTATTCTCTTCTGTTATATCTTTACATAATGGGATTTTGTAAAGTAATATTCGAATTTTGACCCCAAAAAACAGGGGGTGCTGGTCACGAAAGGGTCACTCGGTCGAAAATAACGCATTTTTTGAAGCTTTTCGTAAGTCGTTGAGTGGCAAATGATTACACGATTATTTATCTGTAATCTGACGGTTTACAAATAATAAATTTGCCAAAGGTAAGGTTTCGCTGAAGGAGGAATTAGGAAGGAGGAAGTGATTCTTGGTTTTTACACATTTTAACTTCTCTTTTATCACTTTTCCCCGACAAACTTTTGTCAAGATTATTCATGACCATTATGATGGAGATTGCTCTCTATCATCACTCACGAATTTGTTCTGCAGGCCTATCAACCTTACCTATCCGATGTCAACGCTGAAACGATTCTAAAACAATCTCAAAGTCCATTTTCGGTAATATTTAAATTGCTGCTTACTTTGTTTTCAGTTTACAAACGGTTTACAAGTGATTTGTGAACTGAGTTTACACGCTTTATCACAGGATTTGCGGAAATTCTGGAGGGCGCATCGCTGCGGCCTCCAGTGATCCCGGGTCTTACTCCTGTCTAACTAAAACTATTGTTATTGGCTTAAGCTTTTCTTTTACTCTTTTTTATGCTGCTTGTTTAGTCTATAGACGGCAGTGATGCCGACCTGGATAAGTTCATTACAGGAATGTGTGACTATGTTTTTCAGTCTTTTTGCTTTGCATCCAAGTGATAGGTGAACCTGATGCCGATGTAGTGGTGACGGAAGTCGTGCCATGAAGTGGTCTGCTGGTAAACTGACTGCTGGCTCCAGCGACCATCCTCATTGTTCAGGATGTCGTCGAACTCCAGGCTGAGGCGGGCTTTATTCTTCAGGATTTTCCAGCCAACCGCAGCGTCCCAGACGAGGATGTCGCGGTTCATACTGCCGACGGTATAGCCCCGGCTGGTGCGCTCGGTGAGACTGGTGATGAAGACGAAATCGCCGTAGGTGGCCTCAGCACGCAGGCCGTAGTTGTTGTTCCAGTGGGTGGTGTTCTGTTCGGGCGAGGCGGTGTAGCGCAGACGATTGGCGCTGATCTCTGTGAAGACGGAGGCCTTGAGCCAGTTATAATCGAATGAGAGGGTGAGATTTTCGCGAGGAGAGAGGCTGCTCTGGCGGTTCTCTGTGCGCATGTATTGCATAGGCAAAAGAGTGAGGAAACCGTAGCGCTGGCTGTTACTCATTCGAAAGTCGCTTTGCAGTCGGAAATAGTCGCCGAGGGCTTGGTCGATGTTCAGACGGATGTTCCAAGAACGGCTGCCACGGACATTCTCAGGCCGGCTGACGTAGACGGCGGTCGCGGGGTCGTAGCTGAGGGCGGTGACGGTCTCGCGGTCACTATGAGTGTAACCGACGGTGGCGCTGAGCGCGGTCTGACTGCGGGCGAGCACCATGTTGTAGGTCAGGCTCATGTCATGGGTGTGGGTGTTCCGCAGGCCTGGGTTACCCTCGGTGATGAAGAGCGGGTCGGTGAGGTCACGATAACCTATGGTCTGGAGAATGCCAGGCTGATGGGTTGTGAAGCTGTAGCTCAGTTCGAAGCCAAACGTCTTGCTGAGTTTCCAGGTGGCACGCAGGGAGGGGTCGATGAAGAAATGACGGCGCACGGCGGCAGTGTCGAGTGTACCCCGCTGGTAGTCCTGACGCTCGCGCTGCCAGCGGGCTTTGACGTTCGGCATAAGCTGGACGGGCGCAAGGTTGATGGTCTGCGAGAGCTGTAGGCTGTGCTGAATGCGGGTATAGAGGTTGTGGTAGCTGTTAGCGGCATCGGCCACACCGTCGGTCAGGAAGTCGCGGTCGATGAGGTTACGGCTGTAGGCCATCGAGTATTGCGCCTGCACCATCCATTTTCTGGTGAGCCAGCGTGCGTGATGGGCTTCGGCCGTGGTGGAGAACTGCGTGGAGGGAGAGGTGTAGGTCTGTTCCAAGTGCGACGAGATGTAGGTGGTGTTATGGGCGGTGATGATGCGGTCGGTCTGGCCGTCGGTTTTTCCTGATTTGTAATTCATCGTGACACTAGCACCGAGGGTGCCTTCCTTAATGTAGTGTTCCCATCCGGCTCTAGTGTTCAGAGTGGTTTGGTGACCGTTGATGTGGGAGGTGTTGAGTTGCGACAATACTGCAGCATACGGGACATTAGCGTCGAAAGCTTCCTGCTGGTCAATGGTCTGTCGGCTGTGGAAGCGGCTACTGGTGTGCTCAGCGCTGGCACTCAGCGTGAAGGTATCCAGGGTGTCACGAACCCAGCGCAGGTCGGCTTTCACTCGCGGCTCCAGCTTGTGGTCACGCTGGTAGCTCTCCGAGGAGGAGCGGGTGGCAACCGTGTTCGGGAAGTAGTTTTCGGTCTCCTGGTGGTCGCTCCTCTGGTTGTCATCGTGGGCAACGCCGCCAGTGACGCTATAATAGCTCTTCAGGTCATGCGTTCCCTCCTTGCGCTGCCAGTTGTGCTGATAACCTGCCGATGTGCCGTGCTCTTTGCCGAACCCATTGCCCATGTTGGCCGTACTCCCGTTCATATTGCGGCGCCAGTGCTTATCGACATTGTTGGCGTTGGCGAAGACCATCACGGGGTCGGTCTTCGACAGTCGGTTCATCAGCAGTTCGCCGTCGTAGTATTTCGCTGTCTGGTAGCCTGTCTTCACATCGCCGTACCAGCGGTCGAGGAAACCGGGCTTAATGGTGAGGTCGAGAACCATGTCTTGTGTTCCGTCGTCACGGCCCGTCCGCTCGCTGAACTCCGACTGCTTGTTGTATGCCTTGATGTCTTGCACGGCTTCTGCGGGCAATTGCTTCACCAAGTCATCGCCACCAAAGAGACTCTCGCCGTCCATTGTGATGCGGATGGGCTTGCCGTTCCATGACATCTTGCCCTGATCGTCAACCTCTACGCCGGGCAGTTTGCGAATGAGCTCATCGAGGCGCGCCCCTTCTTGTAGATGGAATGCCTCGGGGTGGAAGACTATCGTGTCGCCTTTGACGGTGAACCGCCGGGCGCGGCCCGTCACCTGCACCATCTTCAGCATCTGTGGCGACATCTTCAGTTCTATCGTCCCTATGTCAATCGTGTCTTTGCGACTGTCGCTGAAGGCCAGCACGGGCTTCGACTTCGAGTAGTAGCCCAGCATAGATACTTCGATGCTGCCGCGTCCGCTGGCAAAGAATGTGAAGCATCCAATGGAATCGGCTTTCAGGCTGGTAATCATAGTGCCGTAATCGCCGTACCTCTGTGTCAGTTTCACCGAGGCTTCGGGCAGCGGCTCCTTTGTCTCAGCATCCACCACGCACCCCTTGACGATGTCGGCCAAGACTGTTGTCTGGTTGCTCACAATAAGACATAGCAGGAACAGGATGCGGAGGCTTCCGCATCGAAAATGTAAGATTTTCATATCGTTTCTGGTTTAGAAGTTAGCGATGATCTGGTCAAATGTCACGGAAGGGTCGGTCACGCCGAAGCCTTCCTTCTTCAGCTTCTGTTTACGGTGCTGCACGGCAGAGACAGAGATGAGGTAGATGGCCGAGAGGGCAGTGTTGGAGAGCTGTAGCCGCGCCAGCATACACAGTCGGATGTCCTCCTCGCTGAACTGCGAGTGCTCCGCTCGCAGGCGGCTGACGAAGTTCCCGTCGGCAGTGTCGAGGGTCATTTCTATCTCACGCCAGTTGCGGGCATTGATGACGGTACGCTTGCCTGCCGTTGGTTCCAGCATATCGAGGATTTCGCTCTTGTCCATGATATGCCCGCGCAACATGGCTATCATCGCATCTTTCTGCCGCAAGCGTTCAGCCAACTGCTCTGCCTCGCGCTGATGGGCGACCTGCTCCGCTTCGTGGCGGCGCCGAACATTGCCAAGCCAGTTGCGGAAGACGAGTAGCAGAACGAGCATTGTCAGCACCAGCACGACGATGACTGCCGTCATCAGCCGCCGCTGCAACATTGCCGACTTCTTTGCATAACCCGATGCCAGAAAAGTGTCGCGGTTGACGGAAAAGTTCTGTTCTTCCTTCTTCGTCTCACTTTCATACGATGGCCGCCAATGCTTCGTGTCATCTTCGTGGTGTTCTTGCTGGACTTCCTCATACATACCGACAGGCACAGTAACCTCTCCGTAAAAGAACGTAGATTTAGAGACACGCAATGTACACATATAGCTGAAGTCATCGTGTGGCAGCGCCCAGAGGGAATCCATGCACTGATAGACAGAGTCGATGACCGTCGGCGACGGAGGTGCTTCAAGATGTCGGGCTGCAAGGGTCGTGATTCGTTCCAGGGAGCCGAAGTAGTGCAGGTCGAAGGGAGAGCAAAGAAGTACGGTGTAGCCATATTCGTTGAGCATCGTCAGCAGCCAGCGCGGCTGGTCGGGCGACAGGCGGTAGTGTTCCAATGCCCGGCGCAGGTAGAATTCGGGGTGAGCCGTGTTTCGGAAGGGCATGCGATTGAAGAACTTGTCGTAGGCGCGATAGGCCAGAGCGTGATCTTCGGTAACCTCGGCACAGTGGATGGCTAAATGGAATATCTGGTTGATCTGCATAGGCAGAATGCTGTCGTTATGACGGCGGCTGATTACAAAGCAGATGCGTCCGAAACGGCGCAGGGCATCTTCGTCGTCGGTTGTGCCGCCGAGACTCTCCTCTTCATAATAATGGAACACTCGCAGGCGACTGCTGTCATTGGGAGAAACCTGATTGTCCGTATTCTGGTCGGCAGATTGGCGTGCGAAGTTCCAAGTCTCGGCATCTGACGTGAGACAAGACACCGTATCGGCGTGGCGCAAGTACCATCGCTCTTCGTACACCAAGGCCTGCAGCAACTCATAGAGCATCTGAGAACTTTCCGTCAGCCGCGTCGTGTCAACCCGTTCCAACAACGTCGCCGCACTGTCCGCATCAGCAAACACTATATCTTCAGCCGTGCGAAGCAGGCGCTTCTGTGACAAGTCTCGCAGACTCCATCCCATGCCGCCAGCTATGGCAAGCGCCAGCACTGCAACGATGATTCCAACTGTCTTTCTTCTCATGTTGTTTACGTTTTGATGTTGCAAAGGTACGGCTTTTTTGAGACGACCCCAAGAAAAATGGATGGAAAACGTATTCTATATGTTATTAATTGATATTCAGTTACTTAAGATTCAATTTTCTACCCTTTTTCCATCTCACAGGGTGGAAAAATTATGGAGAACTTACACATGCCGTGCGTACCAAAGGAATGAGCCCGGCACAATACCGAGCTCACTATTATAGAGAATTGAAACAATAATTCTTAATAAAACCGATGTTTCAGTACAATATCATTTCTCTTTTTTTCATTCCACAAGATTTAGCGTAGGTAGGAGAAAGAGAAGCTATTTATTCAACTTCCAGGTTGCTCCGTCCTTTGTGTCCTTCACCTCAAATCCGAGGGCTGCCAGTTCATTGCGGATGCGGTCGGAGGTTGCCCAGTCTTTGGCAGCCTTTGCCTTAGCCCTCAGGTCGAGCACCATATCCACCACTTTTCCAAACGACTCTTCACGCTCCGCATTACCGGCAGCATTGTCGGCAGACAGACCGAGTATGTCGTTGGTGAAGAGATGCATCACTTCCTTCAGTTCATTCAGGCAGTCGGCACAAATGGAAGCCTTATGGTCGATGAGTGCGTTCACCAGATGGCAAGCCTCAAAGAGATAACTAATAACAAGCTGAGTCATCAAGTCGTCGTTCATGGCATCATAGCAACGCTGGCGCAATGACTTGACAAACTGCTCCGTTGCCTCGTCGCACTTGTCGCTGACAGGCACGCGCTCCAGATTCTTAAGACCGTCCATGAGACGTTCCAGTCCTTTCTGACTTGCCTGCAGAGCCTCATCGGAGAAATCGACCGTTGAACGATAATGGGCAGAGAGCATGAAGAAGCGGATGGTCATCGGCGTATATGCCTGTGTGAGCAACGGGTGACTGCCGGTGAAGAACTGCTCCAACGTAATGAAGTTACCAAGACTCTTTCCCATCTTCTGTCCGTTGACGGTGAGCATGTTATTGTGCATCCAGTACTTCACCATCTGCTTGCCCTGAGAAGCCACAGCCTGTGCTATCTCACACTCATGATGCGGGAACACAAGATCCATGCCGCCACCGTGAATGTCGAATTCCTCACCCAGGTACTTGCGGCCCATGGCAGTACATTCACAGTGCCATCCCGGGAAGCCGTCGCTCCATGGTGAAGGCCAGCGCATGATATGCTCTGGCTGAGCCTTCTTCCACAGGGCGAAGTCAGCCTGATTATGCTTCTCTCCCACCCCGTCGAGCTCACGACTTGCATCCTTGATGTTCTCTAAGGACCGTCCGCTCAGAATACCATATTTATACTTCTTGTTGTATGCCTCTATATCAAAGTAGATAGAACCATTCGACTCGTATGCAAAGCCATTGTCGATAATCTGCTTCACCAGTTGCTGCTGCTCGATAATATGGCCTGTAGCATGAGGTTCGATGCTGGGACGCAACACGCCCAACGCATCCATTGCCTGATGATAGCGGTTCGTATAATATTGCGCTATCTCCATCGGCTCCAACTGTTCCAGCCTTGCCTTCTTGGCAATCTTGTCTTCTCCTTCATCGGCATCATGCTCCAGATGTCCTACATCCGTAATATTGCGGACATAACGCACCTTGTAACCCAAATGACGCAGATAGCGGAAGAGGATGTCAAAGGTGATGGCAGGACGTGCATGTCCAAGATGGGGGTCTCCATAAACGGTGGGACCGCACACATACATTCCTACATTGGGGGCGTGAAGGGGTTCGAACCGCTCTTTTCTACGGCTCAATGTATTGTAAATCAACAAAGTCTGCTTCATAATCTCATCATATCTTAACCAAAAAATGTAATAATTGGTGCAAAGTTAATGATTTTAATTAAAAATCAGTACCTTTGCAGTAAAATTTAAAACTTAGAATTATGGCGTATAGAAGAATTTCCGCGCTTGAAGCGGCTGAGATGATTAACGACGGTGACATGATGGCATTATCTGGTTTTACACCAAACGGCAACCCGAAAGCCATCTTCAGGGAACTATCGAAAAGAGCCATCCGGCTGCACGAGCAGGGAATTGAATTCGGAGTGGGTATTCTCACGGGCGCTTCCAGCTGCCAGAGTGTCGAAGGCGACATGGCTGCTGCCAAGGCCTTGAAATTCCGTGCACCCTTCTCCACAAATAAAGATTTCAGGACTCACACGAATCTTGGTGAAGTAGACTATGAGGACATGCACCTCGGACACATGGCAGAGCGGCTGCGTCGCGGATTCTATGGCGAGGTGGACTGGGCTATCGTTGAGGTGTCCGACCTTGAAGAAGGCGAGAATGAATGTCGTGCCTACCTGACATCAGCAGGTGGCATCGTGAGCACCATCGTCCGTCTTGCCAAGCGCATCATCATCGAGCATAACCAGTTCCATAACCCCAATTCGCGCTACCTGCACGACACGTGGGAACCGCGTGAAGTGTGGGACAACCGTGAGGTGATGGATATCCATACTCCCTACGACCGCATTGGCACCGACTATGTGGTTATCGACCCGAAAAAGATTGTAGGTGTCATTGAAAGTAATATACCGGAGGAAGCACGTGCCTTCAAGGATCCCGACGAAGAAATCATGCTCATCGGCCAGCATGTTGCCGACCTCCTTGCCAACGACATGAAAGTGGGACGCATTCCTAAGCAGTTCCTGCCCATCCAGAGCGGTGTGGGCACCACGGGAAATGCAGTCCTGAAAGCACTGGGCACCAGCAAGCTCATTCCCCGTTTCAATGTCTATTCGGAAGTGGTACAGGATGCTGCCATCAACTATATGCTCGAGGGACGCATCGGCTATGCCTCTGCCACGGCCATGACCGTCACCAACGAGGCCCTGCACCGTGTCTATGATAACATGGATTACTTCTCGAAGCACCTGACTATCCGCCAGAGCGAGATAGCCAACTCGCCAGAGGTCATCCGCCGACTCGGCGTCATCGCCATCAACACACCGCTCGAATGTGACATCTACGGCAATGAGAACTCCTCACACGTCTGCGGCTCGGCACTGATGAACGGTATCGGCGGCTCATGCGACTATGAGCGCAACGGCTATATCAGCATCTTCACCACACCGTCGACAGCCAAGGGCGGCAAGATCTCTGCCATCGTACCGATGTGCTGCCATATCGACTCCACTGAGCATGATGTGGACATCATTGCCACCGAACAGGGTATTGCCGACCTGCGCGGAAAGGGTCCTGTGCGCCGTGCTTACGAAATCATTGAGAACTGTGCCCATCCCGACTACAAACAGCTGCTATGGGACTATCTGAAACATATCGCCCCGATGGGACATGAGCCTCAGCACATGCGTGCCGCCCTTGCCTTCCATGACACCTACCTGCGCAAAGGCGATATGCGCCTGACTGACTTCAGCGAATATATCTGATCTCATTATATAATTAATTAATGTGTAGCGTATGGCAAATCATCCTTTATGGTCGGACGAATACTGGCTGATGCTGATGCAACTCTATCTTAGAAAACCAGTAGGAGTAAAACCCATGTACTCCAAGAGACTGGTTGCCTTGAGTTTAGAACTGCACATTCCACCTCAGTTCCTGTACAGTCAGATGCTACGTCTCCGACAGATCGACACCCCACGTATGGAAAGACTGTGGAACACTTATGGTGAAAACCCAAAGAAACTCAGCAGAGGAGTGAAGCTGCTGCGCAAGAAAATGGGATATGGTCTGGCGAGCCTGTTCTATGATGGCGTAGAAGTGAACGAGTCGTTTGAAAAAGACTTCAAACCCATTCCCGAATATCCCGACCTTACACCTGCCATGCTCATCATGATCCTCGACCTCTATTTCCGCCTTACTCCTATCACGATGGTCGAGGACACACCCGAAATCAGACAACTGGCACGACGCCTGAAAAGACCAGCCTCGCTGATTGTCAGCGTCATGCAGGTTTTCCAAGTCTGTGACCCCTATCTGAAACAAAAGACTGCGGACATCCCTGACCTGCTCGCTCCGTGCCGTCAGATATGGCAGAGATTTGCCAACGATAATCCCCAGAAGCTGAATGCACTGGCTGCACAGCTGCACGAATACTTCAAATAAACCATTCTTCAACTGTCTATCAATAGTTATCTATAAACGTGGCTCAGAAACTGATACAAACTCAAAAGCAGGAACAGAAACTCGTGCAACGGCTTTCACAACAGCAGATGCTGCAGGTGAAGTTGTTGGAGATGCCTCTTACCGAACTGGAAGAAAACATCAATGCCGAGCTATATGACAATCCGGCACTGGAAACAGCTTCACCCGATGATATGATGAGTGAAGACCGGGATGAAAGGATGGAGGACAGGGAAGAGACTTTTGAGGAACAGAATGAACGGGAGGAACGGGCTGACGCGCTCGACAATGCTCTGGAAAACATTGGACGCGACGACGAGATGCCACTGTCGTACAGCTACGAGAACGACCCTAATGCCGACTATGAGCAGATTGTCTATGGAGATACCGTCTCTTTCTATGACAAACTGAAGGAACAGATGGGAGAAATCGACCTCAGTCCTATCCAGCAAAACGTCATGGAATACCTGATCGGTTCCCTCGATGATGACGGACTGCTCAGAAAAGACATCGAAACCATCACCGATGAACTTGCCATCTATCATAACATCGATGTGACCGAACAGGAAGTGGAAGAGACTTTGAAGCAACTACAGCAGTTCGACCCTCCCGGCATCGGTGCCCGCACACTCCAGGAATGTCTGCTGCTACAGATAGACCGGCTGCAAAACGAACTGAAAGCCAGTGAAGAACACTCTTCAGGCCATGATACCATCGGAAGGAAGGAGTTGCTTGAACTGATGCGCAAGGTCATCAAGCATCACTTTGATGAATTCAAGAAGAAACACTGGAACAAGATACAGAATGCCATGGGGCTTTCCGACATACAGGTGGAGACCCTGCAGAACGAGATACGACGCCTGAACCCAAAACCGGGAGCTTCTCTCGGCGAGGCAGAAGGGCGTAACATACAGCAGATTACCCCAGACTTTATCATCGACACGGCTGATGACGGGTCGGTATCGTTCTACCTGAACAGCGGTAATGTTCCGGAACTGAAGGTCTCACCATCGTTTACAGAAATGGTGAACACCTATAAGAACAACCGTGAGGGCATGAGCCGTCAGGCCAAAGAGGCACTGCTCTATGCAAAAGAGAAAGTGGAAAAGGCGCAAGGCTTCATAGAAGCCGTGAAACAACGCCGCCATACACTCTACATCACGATGAAAGCCATCATCGACTGGCAGCGCCGCTACTTCCAGGATGGTGACGAAGCCGACCTGAAACCCATGATTCTGAAAGATATAGCCGAAAAGACAGGATTAGACATCTCCACCGTCTCACGAGTCAGCAACGTGAAGTATGCCCAGACACGATGGGGCACCTTCCCACTGAGACATTTCTTCTCGGACGGCTATATGACAGAAGATGGCGAGGAAATGTCAACACGTAAGATAAAGGTGGCACTGAAAGAGCTTATCAGTAAGGAAGAAAAGAGCAAGCCGCTCAGTGATGATGCCCTGGCAGCAGCAATGAAGGAACAGGGATTTCCCATTGCCCGCCGAACGGTGGCAAAGTACCGTGAGCAGATGGGCATCCCCGTGGCACGATTAAGAAGATCATGAAAGAAAAGAATATCATATTGGTGGCAAGGATTGTGAGCTTAGTGTTCACACCGTTCTATCTGCCCATGATCGGACTGATAGCCCTGTTCATCTTCAGCTACCTGAGTCTTCTGCCTTGGAAGTTCAAGCTGAACGTGCTGCTGATGGTCTATCTCTTTACCATCCTGCTGCCTACCCTGCTCATTCACCTCTACCGCCGTTCACAGGGATGGAACCTCGTTGACCTGGGGGTCAAGGAACGGCGCATGGTGCCCTATATCATCTCCATCATCTGCTACTTCTGCTGTTACTATCTGATGAACACCCTGCACATCCCGCATGTCATCGGCTGCATCCTGCTGGCAGCCCTTTCCATTCAGATTGTATGTGCCATTATCAATGTGTGGTGGAAAGTATCCACACACTCAGCAGCCATCGGTGGAGTAGCCGGGGCCTTAATAGCCTTTTCTTTTAAGTTTGCCTTCAATCCTGTCTGGTGGCTCTGTCTGGTGTTAATCCTCGGAGGAATGGTAGGCACGGCACGCATCATCCTGCGGCAGCATACCCTCTCACAAGTGGTAACAGGTTATCTGATAGGATTTCTCTGTGCCTTTAACATGATTATAAGATTCTGAAAAATACTGATAGATATGACACCATTAGTAAGCATTATCATGGGCAGTACCAGTGACCTGCCCGTTATGGAAAAAGCATGTAAGTTCTTAAACGACATGAAAATACCTTTTGAGGTGAATGCCTTGTCGGCTCACCGTACTCCTGATGCCGTAGAAGCTTTTGCCAAAGGAGCAAAAGGACGGGGTATCCGGGTGATTATTGCCGGAGCAGGAATGGCTGCCGCCTTACCAGGCGTTATTGCCGCCAGCACCACCCTGCCCGTCATCGGCGTGCCCATCAAAGGAATGCTCGACGGACTGGACGCCATGCTCTCCATCATCCAGATGCCTCCAGGAATCCCTGTGGCTACCGTCGGCGTGAATGGAGCTATGAACGCGGCTATCCTTGCTGCCGAGATGCTGGCTCTCTCTGACGAATCCATTGCTGCAAAGATGGAAGAATACAAGGCAGGCCTTGGAGCAAAGATTGAAAAGGCTAACAAAGACTTAGCAGAAGTAAAGTATGAATTCAAGACCAATTGATTCGTGCGGCTACCAGCGTCGCATATCTACGGTGGCTCATGTCGGCACCATCGATATAGGAGGAGATAACCCTATCCGCATCCAGTCGATGACGACCACCAATACTAACGACACAGAAGCCTGCGTCGAACAGTCACAGCGTATCATTGAAGCAGGAGGCGAACTGGTACGCCTCACCACACAAGGCACACGAGAGGCAGAGAACATGAAGAACATCAGTGCCGGACTTCGCAAAAAAGGATTCACCACTCCGCTCGTGGCTGATGTCCATTTCAATGCCAATGTAGCCGACGTGGCTGCACGCTATGCCGAGAAAGTACGCATCAATCCAGGCAACTATGTTGATCCTGCCCGCACTTTCAAACATCTGGAATACACAGATGAGGAATACCAGGCTGAACTTCAGAAAATCGATAATCGGCTCATGCCTTTCATCAACATCTGCAAAGAGTATCATACAGCTGTCCGCATCGGTGTGAACCACGGGTCACTTTCCGATCGTATCATGTCACGCTACGGTGATACACCAGAAGGTATTGTGGAGAGCTGCATGGAGTTTCTGCGCATTTTCAAGCGTGAAAGATTTGACGATGTCGTTATCTCCATCAAAGCTTCGAATACTGTGGTCATGGTGAAAAGCGTACGTCTGCTAGTCGAAGCAATGGACCGTGAAGACATGCACTATCCTCTTCACCTCGGTGTGACCGAAGCAGGAGAAGGCGAGGACGGACGCATCAAGAGCGCAGTGGGCATCGGTGCACTGCTTACCGAAGGAATCGGCGATACCATCCGCGTCTCTCTGAGTGAAGAACCAGAATGTGAGATTCCTGTGGCACGCAAGCTGGTGGATTCCATCGAAGAATGTACACGGCTAAGAGGTGAAGCGGAAGTTTCCATCAAGGATGATACTGTCACTATAGAGCTTGCCGAAGATGACTGGGAGTCACTGCAACTGAAGGCCGCAATGGCTGTCGGTGCACTATTCATCGACCAAAAAGCCCACAAACTTATCATCAAATCACCTTTCTATTCAGAAGAACAATGTGTGGAACTTGCCGACGGCATTCTTCAGGCTGCCCGCATCAAGTTCACCAAGACGGAATACATCTCATGCCCCGGTTGCGGACGTACACTCTATAACTTACAGGATACCATTGCCCGTATCAAGGCAGCAACAAGTCATCTTGTAGGATTGAAAATAGGAATCATGGGCTGTATCGTGAACGGTCCGGGTGAGATGGCTGATGCAGACTACGGCTATGTGGGTGCAGGACCGGGGCGTATCTCCCTCTATCGTCAAAAAGAGTGTGTGGTCAAGAACATCCCTGAGAGCGAGGCCGTTGACCGTCTGCTTGAACTGATCAATAGAGATTATCCTTCAAAAGCATAATATCCATTTCATCTATCAAACTACTAAACTATGGAACTCAAAGAAAAATATATTCCGCAAGTGTCCCGCTACGATAATAGCGATGTGATGTATCGTCGTTGTGGAAGATCCGGCGTACTATTACCGAAGATCTCTCTTGGCTTCTGGCATAACTTCGGAGGCAATGATCCCTATGAGCGCAGCCGCGCCATCACCCATTATGCTTTCGACCATGGCATCACTCATTTCGACCTTGCCAATAACTACGGCCCTCCCTATGGTTCGGCAGAAGAGACGATGGGGCAGCTGATGAAAGACGACTTCGCTCCTTATCGCGATGAACTGTTCATTGCCAGCAAGGCCGGTTATGACATGTGGCCTGGTCCATACGGCAACTGGGGAAGTCGTAAATACCTTATGGCTTCGCTCGACCAGTCGCTCAGACGCATGAATCTGGATTACGTAGACCTTTTCTACAGTCACCGTTATGACCCGGAGACTCCACTTGATGAGACACTACAGGCATTAGTAGACATTGTTCGTAGCGGTAAAGCTCTTTATGTCGGCATCAGCCGATGGCCACTGGAAGCATTAAAATTTGCCGACCAATACCTTCGGGAGCGTGATGTACCCCTGCTGATTTATCAGGGACGCTTGAATATGCTCGACCGTGAGCCACAGGAAGAGGGTATCCTCGACTATTGTGAACAGCACGGCATCGGCTTTATCAGTTTTTCTCCTCTTGCCCAAGGACTGCTTACCGACCGTTATCTGAACGGCATTCCCGAAGGATCAAGGATGACGCAAGGACGATTCCTTAAACCAGATATGCTGACACCCGAATTACTCAGTTATCTGCAACAACAGAACACAATAGCAGAGTCGCGCGGAGAGACCTTAGCAGAGATGGCTTTAGCATGGATCTTAGCACAAAAAGGAGTCACCAGCGTACTCGTGGGTGCCAGCAGCACGGCGCAACTGGAGAAGAATCTGAAATGTATCAACGCCCATCCGTTTACTGAATAAACGCTGAAATGAATATCAAGGTAGAAATCAATCAGGAAAAAGAGCCAGAAAGCCTGTTGCCATTAGCAGACAATGCAGAAATCGAACAGATTGTGCATGGCATCGTCGATGGCATCAATGAACAGTTTGGCACTGTCTTCAGGGCACACATGCCTCTCGACCTGCAAAAGATGATACTTGATACTTTCAGAAAACCTAAGGCAGACGAACAAGTGAAGGTGATGAAGGTAGATGATATTGTAGCAATCCTGCTGGAGAAATATCCTGCCTTCACCTCTTCTTATAATACGAATCAGGAAGTTGGGAATATGCTGAAATACCTGAAATTCGACCGTAGACGAATTAATACAGGTTCAGCCTATATGGTTGTAAAACGCGGCAATGACACCAAGAAGAAAGCACAGTCGTCTGACGATGCTGCAAACCCATTGGTAGCAGCATTACTTGGCGGACTTTCAAAGAATTCCTGATTTACATCTACTTCACGATAGAATTAATAGGATTGCGAGTACCGTTCATACCAATGAGGAAAGCCTTGGCAGAACCAAATCGAAGAAACATGTCAAGGCGTACGGGTACATGATTCAAGTCGTCGGTAACATAGAAATCGACAATCCGCTTGAAATCATTATCTTCTTTTTCCATGTAGGAAAGCTGTAGACAACGGTACTTAATTCCATTATCAGCCTTAATATTTGTTTTTCCCCGATAGACTATCTTTGCCGGAGTACGACTATTTCCGTCAGCAATGTAGAAATCCACTGTGTATCCCTTCTTCCAGCCTGTAGGATTAAAAGAACGCGCACGGAGAAGCATGTTCATCATATCAAAGATGCAATCTTTATAGCTGTGTTTCTCCCATGAGTGTGTCCCGTCGTTATGCTGCCTATGTTGTCGCACATTGCATTTATTCCCTGCATAATCGTAGAATATCTCATCAACGGTGTATCGTTTGCCTTCACGGGCACCTTTTCTATAATATAGCGGTGCAAGGTCAAGAGACGTATATCCAAGAATCGTATCACGAAGCACAAATAATTCATCCACTTTTCTGTTGCCGCGGGTAATCAACGACGACCTCCAAGCAGGAATACCATTATGAGTGCTCTGAACAGTTGACATGGAAGCAGTACCAGCCTTTACCCAAATAAATTTCCAGTTATAATAAAGATTGTAGGTAAGGAACTCACCTGACTTGAATGCCGTGTTCTTATAAGTACATTGTGAAAAGCTATTCTGAGAACAGAACAACAAAAAAAGGAAAACTATAATATTTCTCATTGCACAATCAATTAAACATTAACAAAGAGTTATTTTCTGAGATTAGCAGGAAGTTCAATACCTTTCTGCTTTGCACGTTCAGCATTACGATTCCTGACCGTCTTCTTCTTATCGGCTTTCTGCTTCACAAGCTTTGAAGGCTTCTGCAAGAAAAGCTTCCTTTCCAAAGGATTCCAGGTCTCTGAAACATCCCATTTCGCCTTACATTGTAATGCAGACGGATAATAATATACAGGCTCAGGCTGCAGCTGCTGTTCGAAATCACCCGTATCCCACTTACCGTTGAGATTCTCGTCGATAAACATTCTCATATAATACTCACCGGGTTTGATATAATAGAACTCAGCATACCCCTTGTCTGTGGACACCTGCTTGACCACAGCATCGGAACCGCTGAGCAGTTGCACGACAATAGTTTTATTATTCATGCCCGTAACAGTAACAAGTAAGGTACTGTAATCATCATTAGACTTCACCTTGAAGCCATTCTTCGATGGTTTGGATACATTACCATAGATATCCACAAAAGCAGCACTGTCTATTTCAAGACTATACTCTATCTCAGGCCTCCACTCACCTACCAGCTCATACTCCAATGTATTCAGCTGGCGGAACAAGAATCTCGACTCATACCAAAGAGTGTCGTGCTTGGCATAGAGATGAATCATCGAAGAATCAGCTTTCTCTAAAGGACAGGGTGCTGTGAAGCGAATATTTACATCCGGGTCAAGCTGCTGAGGGACATTTATCTTCACATTCAATGACGGAGGAGGCATGATGGAGTCGTAAGGATCGCCTTTCTTCTTTGCCTTTTCCTGTGTTTTTTTCCATTCATCGAATTCTTTCTGTTTCAGTTTGAGACGCTTGGCATACGGTATCTTTGAGAGCATCTCCATCGTATCAGTCCTCAACTGGAGATCGCCGAGGGTATCGGTCATCACAAACTGTACCTCCATGCGAAGCGTATCCTGATTGATAAGTGTCGTATCACGCAGCCAGTAGGTGATAGTATCCTGCTTTTCATTCGTATCAATGACAAATGCATCTGTCTCATCAAAGTTCAAACCCTTGATATCAGGCAGCCATTCACTTCCATAGCTGAAGTAGAACGTAAAATGATCGGGTTCTTTGCGTTCAGTCTTTACTAAATAACGATCTGTCTGTATATGGGTAAATGCCCTTAATTCAATATCATCAGGCAGGAAATGAGTATATCCTATGCGGTTGATAGTTTCTATATGCAGGCTGTCCCGCCACACTGTATCTTGCCGGATATCAGGTTTTGCCGACGGAACAACTATCTGATCGGTAAAAGCTATTTTCTCACTTTTCTGATTAAAATAATAGTTTTCGTCTGCATCTTGCAGAGCATAGATACGGTAAGATCCAGGAGCCACACCCTTGATAACAAAGTGTCCGCTACCGTCAGTACGGGAAATGCGCTGCATAGGCAAAGACTGGATGCTGTCTTCCGTCTCCTTGTAAAGTCCAACCATAATTCCTTTGACAGGTTCCAGATTCTCAGCCTCAAGCACATAGCCGCTTACCTCCAGTGTATCAATGACTTCACCTGTGGAAAAGCTATATGTAAAGTTTCCCATGGGATTGTTTTCATTGTTATCACTGATAGCGTCAGAGAAGTCAATGGTATAAGTGGTATTTTCCAGAAGAGTATCTTTCAAGTCGATAACTATCTGCTTTCCCGCCGCCTTTATATCAGCAGACTCAATCTGAGGGGGAGAGATAATTACTTTTTCTGAAGGATTATCAATCTTTATATACTCATCAAAAAGAATCTTTATCTTTTTTGTCTTTACGTTAATGGCACCGTCTTTAGGTGTAGCACTAAGAACTTTCGGGGGTGTTTCGTCATACCAGCCACCGTCTGGACTACCCATTCTGGCACAGGAAAAGACTATCAAGGATATAAAAGACAAAAGAAAGACCGTAAACTTTCTTGCCTGTCTCTTATTCTGAGTATCATTCATTCCTGTTCCTTTATTATTCATCCCTTAATAATTCATCAATAGCATCTCTTCTATATAGATTCTATTGTTGCTAAGTCGTGGAATCTTATGCTGTCCACCTAACTTTCCTTTCGACTTCAGCCAGTCATTAAACAGGTTCTTGCGTGCCTTCACTATCTCAAGATGCTGTAGAGTAATGTCATGAGAACGCTTGGCTTCATAGTCACTGTTTATTTCCTGTAGTTTCTTATCAAGTAAGTCACTGAAAACATTGATATCGTCAGGTTCTCTGGAAAACTCTATCAGCCACTGATGCCTGCACTTGGCATTCTCATCCATAAAGACGGGAGCTGCAGTATAATCTAATATTTCCGATCCTGTCTGTTCACATGCATAAGCCAATCCTTTTTCGGCATTATCCATGATGAGTTCTTCTCCAAAAGCATTGATGTAATACTTCGTACGACCCGTGATTCTGAATTTATATGGATCCTTACTGGTGAAAGTAATTGTATCACCAATCATGTAACGCCATAGTCCACATGAATTTGTGATAATCATCGCATAATTCTTCCCTATCTCCACTCCACTTAAAGGAACAATATGCTGAGTCAGTTCGCTTTTTCCTGTTCCGAACTGATCATAATACTCCATCGGAAGAAATTCATAGAAAGTTTCATAGTCGATCATTAACAACATGGAGTCGTCATCAGGATCATCCTGTATTCCGAAGAATCCTTCACTCGCATTATATGTTTCCATGTAATGCATACCACGGTTGACAATCATCTCTTCATACTGCTGACGGTAAGGAGTGAAAGCTATGCCTCCATGGAAAAACACCTCAAGATTGGGCCAGACTTCGTTCAGATGTTCCTTACCAGACAGTTCAAGTACACGAACAAGCACAGACAACATCCATGACGGAACGCCTGACAGATTGGTGACGTTCTTATTTAGCGTCTCTCTGGCTATACGGTCGCGCTTAACCTCGAAATCACTAAGCAAAGCAGTAGACTTCTTCGGTACACGGACAAAATTCACAAAAGGATTGATATTCTCTATGAGAATAGCACTTAAATCACCTACCAGACTATTGGGGAAATTATAATTTGGTGCATGACTACCTCCGAGAATCAATGCCTTACCATCGAATAAACGACTATTAGGGTTATTTCTCAGATATATGGCTACTGTGTCGAATCCACCTGCATAGTGGATGTGCTGTAGTCCTGCAGAAGAAACAGGAATGAACTTACTCTTATCATTAGTTGTACCAGATGATTTAGCATACCATTTTACCTGTCCCGGCCAAAGAATACTTTTCTCACCATGACGCATGCGGTCGATTTCATTCTTTAATTCCTCATAAGTATTCAGCGGAACATTTTGAACGAAATCACTGTAGTTTCTGGTATTATTAAATAAATGATTTCTTCCGTATTCAGTATCCTTCCCTTTGTCAATAAGACGTTTCAGTACACCATTCTGCAATCCTTCAGCATCATAGATATACTTTTCTAATTCTCTTTGTCTGGGTAGAAAAACTTTACTGACAATACTAGTTAAACTCATTTTATCAATAGTTTAAATTGCAAAATTAGGCAAA
>Ga0247611_10001797_pt1 | contig 37231 bp, 37 predicted proteins | sample 177DNAGHGhighgp2_FD_192422 | JGI IMG/M metagenome (GOLD analysis project Ga0247611, IMG submission 192422) | Sheep rumen microbial communities from Palmerston North, Manawatu-Wanganui, New Zealand - 1770 DNA GHGhigh gp2 | ecosystem: Host-associated > Mammals > Digestive system > Stomach > Rumen... | reverse complement strand
AAACAGCCTCATTATCTTTAAATTGAAGAACTCCGCCCATTGTCGTAAAATAACGATATGTACCATTTTGTACAACTTTAGTTACACCAATATCCAAAGCAGACATAATCGGAATATGATTTTTTAAAATACCAAACTCACCGTCTACACCCTTTGTATAGATTTCATCCACGTCTTCATCAAAAACGACTTTTTCATGTGTAATTATTTTTAAGTGCATATCTTTTACCTGCCTATAATGTTGCAGCCTTTGCAACAGCTTCTTCAATAGTACCTACCATATAAAAAGCTTGTTCAGGCAAATCATCGTGTTTTCCTTCAATAATTTCCTTAAATCCTCTTATTGTATCGGTAAGTTTTACGTATTTACCTTTTGTCCCTGAGAATTGTTCAGCAACAAAGAACGGTTGAGATAAGAATTTCTGAATTTTTCTTGCTCTGTTTACGGTTTCTTTATCTTCTTCAGATAATTCATCCATACCCAAGATTGCAATAATATCTTGTAATTCTTTATATTTTTGCAAAATCGCAATAACTTTTCTTGTTACGTTGTAGTGTTCTTCACCAACAACATGCGGGTCTAACGCTCTTGAAGAAGATTCCAAAGGATCAACCGCAGGATATATACCAAGAGCTGCAATATCTCTTGATAATACGGTTGAAGCATCAAGATGTGAGAAGGTCGTTGCAGGAGCAGGGTCCGTCAAATCATCGGCAGGGACATAAATTGCCTGAACAGATGTGATAGAGCCGTCTTTTGTCGATGTAATTCTTTCCTGTAATTCACCCATTTCTGTAGCCAATGTAGGTTGATAACCTACGGCTGACGGAACACGCCCTAAAAGTGCTGATACTTCAGAACCTGCCTGAGTAAACCTGAATATGTTATCAATAAAGAGTAATACATCCTGCTTTGAATAATCTCTGAAATATTCAGCGGCAGTTAATGCAGACAAGCCGACTCTCATTCTTGCTCCCGGCGGTTCGTTCATTTGACCGTATATAAGAGCAACTTTATCAATAACGCCGGATTCCTTCATCTCATTCCATAAATCGTTACCTTCTCTTGTTCTTTCACCAACGCCACCGAATACGGAAACTCCGGAGTGCTCCTGTGCAATATTATGAATTAATTCCATAATCAAAACAGTTTTACCGACACCTGCACCACCAAAAAGACCGATTTTACCGCCCTTCTGGTATGGCTGTAACAAGTCAATCGCCTTAATACCTGTTTCAAGAATTTCTACATCAGTATTCTGATCAACAAGACTCGGGGATTCTCTATGTATAGGAAGATATGTATCTGAATTTATTTCACCCATTTCATCAACAGGTTCACCGATTACATTAAGAATTCTGCCTAAAATCCCATTTCCGACAGGTACTTTAATAGGCTCATTTGTATTTATAACCTTCATCCCTCTTTTAAGACCGTCAGTAGATGACATTGCAACTGTTCTGACTTTATTTGAGCCCAATAGCTGCTGAACTTCTGCAACAATAGTCGTACCGTCTTCATTAGTAATATTTAATGCGGTATAAATTTCAGGTAATTCTCCTGACTGAAATTCAACATCAATTACAGGTCCTATAATCTTTGTAATTAATCCCTCGTTTTTATTCAAAGTTTCCATTTCTACACATCTCTCCTATCTGTATATATGTTACTATAACCAATATTTTTTCGCAAGAAATTATTATTATCCTATTGAACAATTTATATTTTCTTTAAAACGAATATCATGGGATAAAGGAGATTCTTAGAATGAGAGTGTATATTGCAGTTATTATTGTTTTTTTATTCGTATTTCTGATTTTTTCAAAATCCGTAAAAGCGGAAAATATTTATTTTAACAATGATTTATATATTTTGAAACAAAGCAAATTTTCCGAAATAAATAAAGGGTATGAAAATTACTATTTTTTAGAAAAGGAATCAGAAAATAATTGGACAAAAACACTTGAAATACTTGATTATCCTGAAATTAAAAATCCGATAAAATTTGCACAAAATGCAGATAAAGAAATAGAAACCAAATCAGGTGTAATTCTTTTAAAATTTATTGCCAATAAAAAGCAGAATAAGGCTGTTCTGAGTTTTATCGATATCGGTGAAGCTAACGGGAAACCTTATATAGAACATAATATATACAAATATGAGCCCTACAAGGATAAGGGAATGGTAATTTTAAGATTTGCAAAAAGATATTTTTCTAATGATAAAGACGAAATAGCAAAAATTGCACATGAAATCAAAAATATTAATGATGACTTGCTTGAACAAATCGTAATATCCCCCACTCCGCAAATCACAGAAAAAGAAATATAGACAAAAAAAGAAAAATATGCTACTATAAGCACATTATATGGAGGTTATGATATGGTAGATACTTATACAAAAATTAATTGTCCTGCTTGTGGCAAGGAAATGAAAAAAATATTTTTAGCTGAAAATGGTTTTAATATTGACGTTTGTGATCAGGGTTGCGGCGGAATATTTTTAGATAACAGAGAGTTTAAAGCCATAGACGAACAACACGAAAAACTCGATGATTATATTTTGGCAGTTGAAAACAATAATTTTGATATTAAAGTAGATGAAGATGCAGTCAGAATTTGTCCTGCATGTGGTGCTAAAATGGTTAAAAATTCAACCAGTGCAAAAGGTGAAATAACTATTGATGAATGTTACACCTGCGGTGCAAAATTTTTAGATCATGGCGAATTAACCAAAATCAGAGCTGAATATGCAACAGAACAGGAACGAGCTGATGCTGCAGTAAGAGCTTTGTTATATTCTCCTGAAGGGGCTCAGTTAGGACTTGCAAAAACTTCTAACAGAGTAAACAGAGTTTCGATATTAGGCAACTTCTTTACTAAATTTATGCATTAGTACTTATTGTTTATAGATTTATTTAAAAATCGGATGAGAATTTATCTCATCCGATTTTTACTTCAACTTATTATTTTAAACGTTTCAATTCAACTTTCATTTTTGAGTTAACGTTAGGGTTTCCTGTTACTTTTACCTTAAAAATTTCAAGCTGAGAAGGTTCTGCCTCAATCGGCGGAATTTGATTAATCTTATCAGTATATAAATCTCTTGTCTTTTCCGGTCGTAAAATTACCTTTGTAATCATAGAAAGAGGGATAAACAGTATTCTGATACCTTTTTGTGCATTTTTGTTATATTTACCCCAAACAGAAATTTCTGCATCTTGAGTTACCATATTGTATTTACCTTCTGTAAACAGAGATAAATATTTCTGCTGCGAAAAGATTTTTGCATTATCTATAACATCATCATGAACATCAAAAGAACCGTTTAAATCAGCTTTAAAATCTTTTATCTTTTGTTTATCAATATTTATAATATCAGGCAGCTTAAATTTGAATACATGCTTGCTGTCTTTTGATTTTTTCACAATAAATTCTCTGTCCCCAAGTTTTTTCAAAGCACCTTGTTTGATTAAAAAAGTTGTCGTCGCATCAAGATGTTCAAGCTTATTTTTTGTTATTAAATGAGTCCGAACATTTGCTGTACCTTCAATTTGGTCTTGTAAATTTAACAGCATATCAGCAGCTTTATCAGAATTAATATTACTTGCATTAAAATATGTATCAGATGAGTGGTTTGAGATATTATATGTACCTTCAGCAGAAACTTGACCGCCGGCAAATGCTATTCCCGGAATAGAAAATGTAACTTTTTTATTCCTTAATGAACCAATGAGTTCAACACTTTCTACTATTAATCTTTCATATTTTATTTTGTCAAGTCTTATACTGCCGTGTTCTATAATCCAATCTATATCTTTTGTCTTTTGCGGAATTTTTATCTCGATCTTTTTCCCTGCATTAGGATTCTTCTTAACCGTAAAATATTCCAAGTATAAATCAATATTATGGATAGTAATTTTATCTTTAAAGTGGTTAATCATATTGATATAACCGGTAAATTTTGCCTTATCAAAATTGCCGTTTGCATTTATATCCATTGTTTTTTCATCAGCAATAACAGATGCTTCTTTTACATAAAAGTCTTTATATCTTGTATCAGTTACTTTGAAATGCCCTGTAATAATTTCTTTTGGATAATCATATTTTAAATCCCCGCTAAACTTTCCGCCTTGAACATATCTGCCGAAAGAACCGGTAAGAGAAACAGGTGCCTCACCGGCAGTTTTGCCGGTTATATATTCTAATCCGAATTTGTTATTTTTTCTGACAAACAAACCATCACCCGTGAGGATATTCTTTATATTTTCTCCATTAACAACGGAATAGTCATAGGTCTTAAGATACATATTATCGCCTATTTTGACAGTTTTGGCATAAACCCTTCTGGTATCATCCAATAAACCTAAATCACAAATTTTATAATATATATTTGAACCGACAGGAATATTTGCAAAATATTCTACCTCAGGTGTTTGATGAAAAACTTTATATTTTACTGATAAATCGATTGAATTTTTTATGTCTGTATCAGGGATATAAGTTTTAGCAAATTTACTTCCCACAGCAGCAGACACATTTCCTGATACAAGCCTTGTTTTATCATCAAACATATTTATTGTACTGAAATCCGTATGCACTTTTTCGCCGCCAAAGGTACCCTCAGCTGCTGCTGAAACTTTATCTTTTTCAAAAATAAAATCTACATTTGGCAATAAAATTGGGATAGAAAATTTTACGGTATTTGCAGATAAATTTTTTGTTGTAATTTTTCCGGTAATATCTCTTGGGGCAAAATTCAAATCTAAATCAGCCAAACCCTTAAAATTACAGAAATTTTCTATGAAATTTTTCTCCTTCGGTTTAATATGTTTCATTATTGCAAGGAAAGTATTTTCAAGAACATAAACAGATAGATTGTGTGCCTTTACATTGAATTGATAATGATTATGTCTGTCCTTAAGCTTTCCGTTCACAATAATATCTGCAATCTCAGATTTGATTTTTAAATTCCTCGCCAGAATAGAGTGACCTTTTTCATAAATATTTCCGTAACTTAATATGTTAATTGGATGTTTCCAAGCCGTAGATATAATACTTACATCCGCATCCATAATAAACCCGTCTTTATTAGGTAAAAGAAACAACTTTTTAATCGACAAAGAAGTTTTATTATTTTGCTCATCATGAATAACAATATCAGCTTTTTGAATTTTTACAGAAGGTATTTGACTTATTTTAAAACGGTGTTTTTTAGGCGGTTTTTCTCTTTTAGGAAACATGCGAACAAATTCAGGTTTATCGAAGTACAAATAATCTGCCTCTACAACATGAGGTTTTATTTTAAACGGCGCAAATCGCATTTCCAAATTTTGTTCTTCAAAAAAATTTTTTTCGCTACATTTAAATCGGGCAGATGTTTTATTTATATATAACTCAGCATATAAATTCGGATACGTTTTTAACTCTAATCTATCGTACGACAATACAATTCCTGTCCTGTTCAAAATATTTGTCTTCAGTTTGTTCGAGAAATATTCCGAAGCAAATAACTTTGGCAGGACAAAAAGATATCCAAAATAAATTAGTGCGATAGCAGAAACTATTAAAAACACTGATAATAAAAATATTTTTCGCAGGTTAAATTTCATAGGTTCATGGTAGGTTTAACAATATTTAATGTCAACGAATTGTATAAAATTTTTAAATTTTGTATTATGATTTTGGGTATGAAAATAGATAAATTTAAAGTTGAAGAATGGTTTAATAAATATGAGTATAGGGCAAAATATGACCTTGCCGATACTTGTGTCGAATCGTTATCAATAGAAGAATTATTTGACATCGTCGGCAATAAAGATCTGCATCTAACACAAATATTTAACCAAAAACTTAACTATGGAGCTATATACGGTTCTGACAGATTAAAAAACGCAATATGTACTCTTTATGAAAAACAAACCCCCGATAATATTACGGTAACCCACGGTACAATCGGGGCAAATCAACTCGTTATGCTGAGTTTAATTGAAAAAGGGGATAAGGTTGTTTCAATAATTCCTACATATCAGCAGCATTATTCAATTCCTAAATCTATCGGTGCTGATGTATCTGTTTCGTTTTTGAAAGAAGAAAATAATTGGCTGCCTGATTTAGAGGAATTAGAAAAACTCGTAGGAAACAATACAAAAATAATTTGTATGAATAATCCTAATAACCCGACAGGTTCAGTTCTTCCTCAAAATATGCTTGAAACAATAGTAAAAATTGCCCAAAAATCAAATGCTTACATTTTATGTGATGAAGTGTACAGAGGGCTTGAACATAACGGTATAATTTCAAAATCAATAGCGGATATCTACGATAAAGGTATTTCTACAAGCAGTATGTCTAAAGTATTTTCTTTGGCAGGGCTAAGACTTGGCTGGGTTGCTGCAAACAAAGATATAATCAGCGAAATAAACCACCAAAGAGAATATAATACAATAAGTGTCGGAATATTAGATGATTATTTTGCAAGTCTAGCAATAGAAAATAAAGATAAAATAATTAAACGTAATCTTGAAAAAATTAATACCGGTAAAAAAATATTACAGAACTGGATAAACAAAGAAAAACATGTAAGATGTATAATGCCTGAGGGTGCAACTACTGCTTTTATAGGTTATGATATGCCGATAAAATCTACCGAGCTTTGTTCTAAATTACAAGAAGATACCGGTGTAATGATACTTCCGGGAGAAACAATGGAGCTTGACGGATATCTAAGAATAGGATATGGCAACAATTTTAAACAATTAGAAGAAGCTTTGAATATATTTTCTAAATGGATAAGTGAAAATTATTGATTATGTTATAATTGTTTCGTTAGTTATTTAAATAAGGAGTTGTTATGAAAAAAATATTATTGATTTTGTTCTTATTATTAGGGTTGTTTCAGATATCTGCAGCGTCACAAATTTCTTATGACAAGAGTGATTTTGCACCTGTTTCTACTGTTATATATGATGCAGCATATGATATTCGTTATTACTCCTCAAATAACTTTACGGGAAACAGAATCAAAGGATATAATGCACCTGTTGCTTATATGACAAAAGAAGCCCTAACAGCACTTTCAAAAGCTGCTGATGATTTAAGACAACAGGGTTACAGATTATTAATTTGGGATACCTACAGACCTCAAAAAGCAGTATATAATTTTGTTGAATGGATTAATAATCCGGAAGATGACGGGGATAAGAGTTTCTATCCGGAGCTTAAAAAATCCGATTTACTTGCTGGTTGCTATATAATGGAAAAATCAGGTCATACAAGAGGCAGTACGGTTGATTTAACCATAATAAAAAAAGACGGTTCTTTTGTTGATATGGGTGGCACCTTTGATTTATTCAGCGAAATTTCTCACCCTGATTATAAAAAGCTGACAAGAAAACAAAAGAAAAACCGCAAAACACTCCACGATGCAATGATTAAAGCAGGATTTACCGGAATAGATTCTGAGTGGTGGCATTTCACTCTAAAAAATGAACCATATCCTGATACTTATTTCGATTTCGATGTTGAATAACAAAATTTTTATTTCATAACTATTAAGAATTGTATCAATTAAGCAATTTTTCTCCATTGAATTTTTTTTAATATACATAGGGAAAAACATGGGGAAATAGGATTATGGATAAAATTTTAATTGCGGATTTTCTCGCATCTGTAAAAACAGAGTATGCAACAGCAATACTTCATTCTTTGGATAAATTAAATCCTGATAAAGATGCGTACTTTAATGAAGATGAACTTAAAGGTGTTTTGGATTTCTTTGGACAAAAAGAAATAACTCCTCTATTAAAATCAGGTACTTCGGCATCTATATTTCAGCAAGGTAATAGTGAGCAAAAAGCAAAAACAGATGTAGTCGAACTATCTCAACCTTCTGAAACTACAACATTTGAAAATGGAGATGAAAATGATGCCTTGGTAACTCAGGGGTCTGCAGCAAATGAAATTGATTGTATAACAAGAGCCGATATAACCTTAAGTTCCGTTGGTACACCTTATGCTCAACAGATAGATGCACTTCAAAGATTAAAAAATCTGCAGCAGAAAAAAGGTGCAGATACATATTCTACCGATGCTAAAATTGAAGCTTTACAAAGCTTGGTAGAAGACTATCTTAGAAATCATCCTGAAGAAGAGGATAAAGTTAAAAGAGTTATTAAAAAGGAAATAACTTATGGTCAAAATGGGAACAAAAAAGCTATACTCAGTCAGTCATTTGGTTTAAATGGTACAAAAGCTTCTCCTGTATCAGACGATAATTCTGATACGAATGCAACATCAGATGATAATATGGATGATAATATTACATATCAAGATTTGCTAAATTCAGATAATAATAATAATAATACTGATGGAGAAATCACATATGATTTAGACTTTAAAACTCTTAATTCAGATGAGCAGGGAAATACTCACATCAGAGCAACAATTAATGCAGGTTCGGATAATAGCGACTTGCAAGCAGCAATAACTTACAATAAAAAATATAAAAATGGCGGATTATTGAGCTTTTCAGGCAATTTCAGAGAAACAATAGAAAATAAAAACAATACTGGGAATTATGCGGCAGCCATAGATTACAAAAGAAATAAATTTTCAACAGGTGCTTATGGAATGTACATGCATAAAGAAGTCGAAAGTGAAGCAGAAAATCAAAAATCCGCAGAGGTTTTTGGACAATATGGACATTCTGTACGCGGTGCAGTAGGACTTATTTCTGAAAATGGTAGCAGTTATTACTATACAAATTGGAGATTTGATGGAAAAAGGCAACTTTCAAACAGAAATCTTTCTTTAACCGGTGGTATTGAGGCCGAATATGGAATATTGAAAGAAGATAATTTATTGACAGCTCCAAAAACATTTAAATTAAACGCAAACGGGGGTATATCATTTGCGTCAAAAGATTTAAAAGCAGATGTATCCGGAACTTTTTCAAGCAGCACAACAAATGTTGATTTGGATAGTGAACATAATCTGAAGGCTTCGACTATAACAGCATCGCTCATTGGTAACATCGAAACAAAAGATGTGGATATAAATGCAACAATTTCGGCACTTAAATCTACATTGGATACAAATATTCCAGAAGCAGACCTTTCCGAAATATCGGATAATAAGGTAAATGTTATAACAAGCATAAGAATTGGAATTAAAAGGCTTTTTGGGGAAAAGGTTATGCCTATATTTAAATATAATGTAGGTAATTTTGACGGAGCCAATCACAATTTAGGTGTTGGAGTAGTTATAACTCCGTAAATTATATACAAGTAATCAGTATTCAATACCCTTTCTTGCAACAACACCGGTATCCCAATAATGTTTAATCGGGCGAATTTCTGAAACGAGATGTGCCAATTCGATTATTTCCTGTTTAGCATTTCGCCCTGTCAAAACAATTTCCATTTCTTTTGGTTTTGATTGTAGTACACTCACAACCTCTTTTAAATCTATAAGTTCTAAATCAATGGCGATGTTTGCTTCATCAAGAATAATTAAATTATATTCATCGTTTTTTATCGCTTTTTTTGCTAATTCCCAGCCTTTGTTAATTTCAGCAGCATCTAATTCCGATTTATTATCGGAATATACAATTCTATCCAATCCTGCTTGAACAATAGTAAGATTTTCTGAAATTTTAGGAGAAAGATTTCTAAAAGAATTTAATTCACCATAATCGCTACCACCCTTGGTAAACATTATAATCAAAACTTTCCAATCTCTGCCTAAAGCTCTCATTGCAAGACCAAGAGATGCCGTTGTTTTCCCTTTGCCATTACCTGTATAAACCTGAATATAACCGTGCTTTTCCCAATCCGGATTTATTAATTTGTTATTTATTTTATCTTTCATAGAAATTATTATATAATAAATTTATGGAAAATAAACACGATTTAAGAAAAAAACTGAAGGAACTTCGAAAAACTTTTGATATTAAAGCAAAAAGCCAGCAAATAATATCTCTGTTAAGAGATACTTCTGAATATAAAAAAGCTGAGTACATCATGTTATTTTACCCTATGAAGTTTGAAATAAATCTTTTAGCTTTATTAGAAGATAATAAAAACTTTTATTTTCCTAAAGTTGACGGGGAAAAACTGCTGGTATGTCCTTATGATGAAAAGTTTGAAAAATCAAATTTGAACATATACGAACCGTGTTCCGAACCTGTTTCTCCAAAGATTTTAGACTTGATAATAGTTCCGGCATTGGCTGTTGACAAAAATAACTACAGACTCGGTTACGGCGGAGGATTTTATGACAGATTTATTGAAGAAAATCCTGATATAAAAACGCTAACTCCTATTTATAAAGAATGTGTTTTTGATAACTTACCTCATAATGAATTTGATAAAAAAATTGACATCATTATATCTGTATAATAAAAAATCCGATAATATAATTATCGGATTTTCGGATTAAAAACTATAAGAATTTTTATACTTCTGAAACAGAAATACTTGTAATGCCGGAATTTCTTGCACTATCCATTACTTTAACAATAGCTCCGTGCGTAGAATCTCCGTCTGTTTCAATCATCATACCGTCAGGAAAATCTTTTGCATTTTCTTTTAAGTAATTTTCCAAATCTTCTGCAAAAATTTCTTCTCCATCAATATAATACTTATCATCAGCAGATACATTCACGGTAAGAATTTTTGCATCCTTATTCGTAATATGCTCCTGTTCAACATTTTCAGGAACAGTTAAATTCAAGCCCTGTTGGTCTAATAATGGCGCAATTACCATCATTATAATTAGCAATACAAGAAAGATATCCGTTAACGGCGTTATATTAATTTCATTGAATGTTTTTCTTTCCTTTGGCATACCGCTACGCTCCCTTCTTTGCTGCATTGGAGTTATCTTTTAACTCATTTTGTTCTTTTTTACTGAGAGGTTCACCTGCAACTACAAGTTTCTTAAATTCAGCATCCTGAGCTGCATTCATAACTTTTAGAATTTCCGAGCTTTTAACAGATGAATCAGCCTTAACAACGACTTCAGGTTTTTCTAAAGAAGGCTTTAAATCTTCAAGCTCCTTAGTAAGTGTACTTGAATCAATTTGTCTGCCGTTAATAAACATCAAACCTTCTTTTGTTATTGAAACAGTAGCATTTTGCTGTTCAATAGCAACTCCGCTGTTAATTTCAGGAATTTGAATTGCATTATCCATTGACTGAAACGAAGGTGCAATTACCATCATTATAATCAACAACACAAGGAAAATATCCGTTAACGGTGTTATATTTATCTCTGTAAAAAGTTTGCCTTTTTCTGAACTAAATGCCATTTATAACCTCTTTACTATTTTACACTTGATGTAGATGATGCTGCTGAAACAGGAGCAGTTACTTCATCTTCAGAATCAACTACACTCAAGAATAATAACTTAATTAACTGAAAATCATCTTCATAATGTTTTACGATAGATTGGAAAGTATTGAAAGCAATTACAGCAACAATAGCAACAGCCAAACCGAAAGCAGTAGCTATCAATGCAGAACCAATACCTGAAGCAACTGCAGCCGCTTGATTACCTGCTTTTGCCATAACATCGAATGTTAACAAAATTCTGAATACTGTACCAAACAAACCTAAGAACGGTGCAACACCACCAATTGTACCTAATATGGTAAGATTTTTTTCCAATTTACGAACTGCAAGTGATGCTGAAATATCAAATGAACGAGCGAAGTTACTTCTTTGTTCAGAAAAAATTCTTACTGCTTCTTCAACAACTTCACCAACAACACCGCCGCATTGAATTGCAATGTTTTGTACGTTTTGTAAGTTGTTTGCTACTAATTCACGTTGAATTCTTGGTATCAATACCTGAATATCACGTTTGTTTTTGTTATAAACAGACCATCTCTGAAATATAACAGCAACGACAAGTATTGCACAGAAGAAAATCGGTGCAAGTACAAACCAATCCATTTTAATCGAGTTCCATAAAAGTTCCATAGTTTTTAATCCTCATTATTTTACTAATACATTGTTTTTAATATCTTGTAGCTCCAAATACGTTGTAATCGAACGTAAATTGAATATCTATACTTGAGTTTTTATACTCAACCGGTAACGGCTTGAATGGAGCCGTTAATTTAACAGCGTCTAATGCAGCCTGATCGGCACTTGGCAAACCTGAAGATTTGAATACCGAACACGACAACAATCTGCCGTCTTTTGCAATCTTGAATAACAAGACTACACGTTTACTTTCGTTACCTTTTGGCGGATTCCAATTCATCTTAATACGACGTTGTAATTCCTTCATGTAAGGTCCGAAATCAGGTTCCCTAACAGCATCAATACCAGGTCTGCCTCCAGGATTACCCGGTCCCGGATTTCCTCCGCCTGTGCCTCCACCGCCGAGTTTTGTGCCTTTACCTGAGCCTGAACCGGTGCCTTTTCCGGTAGGTGATAATGACGGAGCAGGTGCAAATTTACCATTGCCTGTTCCTGCACTTGAACCACCTGTTTTTGAACCTCCGTTAGCTGCAGTTCCTGAACCGCTTACAGGTCCTGTTGCATAAGAGCCTGATTTTTTACCGCCGCTAGGTACAGGTACTTGGAAAGCAGAAGACGGTTTAGTCGTTGCTTTCGGTGTTGTAGGCGGTTTTAATGACGGTCTTGCCGTAGGCGGATTAGGTCTTGCAACCTCTTTAGCCTTCGGTGCAGGTGCTTGCTGCTGAACCGGCTGCTTTTGTGCAGGTTTTGTTAATTTATCTATAAAAGACGGTGTCTTTTGAGTTTTTGGTGATTGTTTCGGTTTTGGCTGACTTGCAGTTTTTTGCGAAGTTTTAGGAGCTGCTGCAGGTGCAGATTTTTTAGTTGGAGCAGAAGGGGCAGGTGACGGTGCAGAAATTCTCTTTGTAGGATCATGATGACCGCCTGCTCTTGAATTAATATCTGCTCTAAACGGAGTCTTTTTATTAATAGGAGTATCTTCATGTTCAACCAATACAAATTCTATATCGTTAAGTTTTGGTACCGGTTTACTTGCAAGAAGTAAATTAATCCCCAATAACAGGCATACCCAATAAATCAGCATTGCTGCAACTGTAATTGCAACATGAAAGCCGACAGACAAAGCCAAAGCTTGATTCATTGTCATGCTCTCTCTGTCAACTCTGACAACCGCAGGTAGAGTAAAACCCTTATTATTGGCTAACTCTCTGTCTTCCTCTTTATCTAATTTGCTTATAATCGCCATTATTTTCCCTTATCAACTTTTCTTATTTAACATTATATTAATTCTATTCTAAAACAAAAATAAAATTATTACCCGATTTTCTAGTAATTAGAACTATATGTTTCAGGATTTACCGTAATCGGCTGGGTGAGAATTAAATCTATACCGGCAGCTACCGGAATGTTTATATTTCCGTTTTCATCAGAATAAGACGTTGTCTTAGCCGTCAATTTACCGGATTTATCAGAGGTTTTCACTATTGCTGTAATCGGTATTTGTAATCCGTAAGGAGTTATCAGTTGATTAAATCTCAAAAGAAGCTCTGCCGATTTCCCGTTTTGTCCTCTTGATACACTAATAACAGTACCATATATCATACTATCAACAGGTGCAACCATTTTACTGTTGTAACAAAAATCTTTTTCCAAAACCATTGAAATTGTTTGTCCTGAGCCAATATATCTCGAATCCAGCGGAGTTGTTACAATAGCATGCAGGACCTGCCCGTCAGGAACTGTAATTACAGCTACTTTGGTAGCAGACTGATAGCTTGACTCATCAGCAACCGCAGACAAGCCTCCCATAATCATCAGTACAAAAACTGATGCCAATAAAATCTTTTTGATTATTGTATAATATGGCTTAAGCATTACACATATCCTATTTAACTCTCTAATACCATTGTATTAGATATAAAAATTTTGTCAATTAGTTAAGGTATGTGTAATATTTAGAGGTTCTATCAAAACAACAAGTAAATCTTCACCTGAATGAATAAGAGCATGAGAACCCATTTTTCTGGTTCTGCCAGGTCTTATTTGTAAGGTTGTATTCATACCGATATTTTTCTGATAATGCGGCATTTTTCGCCATTCTGCAGGTTCTGACATCTCTCCGCCAAACATGTTATTATTGGAACTATAAATATATCCTTTTACATCCATTTCATAACCGTCAGGCAAAATCATTTTTGTAATTTTGACTTTAAATGAACCGTTTGTTCCTACAATAGGGTCATGCAGTTCATCAACATAGCCTATAAAAGTTGTATCCGTAGGAATTATATTTATATCATCAACATAATAATCGTTAGTAGTAATGAAACTTGCTTTATAACCGTTTGGACAATATTGTGTGGATATCTCCTGTGCACTTTCTACACCGATAAAAGTACCGGCCGGCAGAGAAACATTATCGTAATCTCTGACATCCAACACGATAGATTGTAATTCTACTGCATTACAAGATAACATTGCCAAAGAAAAGCAAAAAATCAATGTAGTTATAAATCGTTTCATATAAGGTATTATAAGGATTTTTTTCATAATATCAAATAATTCACTCTCTTAAACCTTCTTACAGGGACACTAACGGAAAATGTTTAAAAAACTTTAATGCTTTGATAAAAACTAATTTACAAATATTAATATCAAATCGCAGCAGAAGACAGTTTATTCTTCAAAACCACCACTGTTTCAACGTGATACGTATGACAGAACATATCAAAAGGCTGCACGGAAAGTATTTCATAACCGTTTTCAAGCAAATATTTTAAATCCCTTGCTAATGTTGCCGGATTACAGCTCACATATATTATTTTATCCTTTGTATGCTTAATGGCTTCATAAAGAGATTCTTTGGTACAGCCCTTTCTTGGCGGATCAAGAATTGTTATATCAAACTTACGTTTAATCTTTTTTAAATATTTTGCCGTATCATCCGCAAACAATTCAACATTACTCACACCATTTATTTTAGCTGCCTCTTTAGCCATTTTAATAGAATTATTATTGGCTTCAACACTTGTAACTTCTTTGGCTGCATCACTTACCACAATTCCAAAGGTTGCAATACCCGCATATGCATCTAATATTGATGGATTATTTGATTTTTCTATTTCTTTTTTTACATAAGAAAAAATATTCTCAGCACTTTTGGGATTTACCTGAAAAAAAGTATCCGCACCGATAGTAAAAACTTTATCCAATAGTTTTTCTTCTACAAAATCCTGTCCGACAAGACATAATGTTTTATCAGCCAGTATTACATTAGTTTTCTTAGGATTAAGATTTACACAAACCCCAACAACATCTTCAAAGTTATCATAAAGTTTTTTAGCAAATTTTTCCAAATCGGAAGATATATTTTTTGCATTCAGGACTAAAGTTACGAGAACTTTTTTATTAAAGGCAGAAACCCTCAATACAACGTGCTTTAAATCACCTTTATGTAATTCTTCATTATACCCTGATAACTTGTACGAAGGGATATTTTCTCTTATAAACTCTATAATTTCATCACAAATTTTAGGTTGTATAGGACAATACTTGATATTAACGATATCGTGGCTTTGTGGCTTATAATAACCGGCGAGAATTCTTTTAGAGACTTTCGTCTGAGAAACAGGATATTGAATTTTATGTCTATACACATGATTATCAGGACTTGGGATTGTCAAGGGAACTTCAATATCAATACCGGCTATTGAATGTAGTGCATCTTGTACCGTTTCTCGTTTAATTTCGAGTTGATAATCATAATCAATATGTTGGAGCTGACAAGAGCCACAGACCTTTTGCATCGGGCAAAAAGGTGAAGATCTGTATATTGATGGTTCTAAAATATTTGAGATATCAGCTTCCGCAAAAGATTTAGAAATTTTAGAAATAGTAATTTCAAGTTTATCACCGGTACAAGCACCATAAACAAACACAACAATTCCGTTAACGTGGGTAATACCTGTACCTGAATTTGACATTTTTTCAATATTTACAGTAAATTTATCACCTATATTCATAGTAGGATTATATAATAAATATCAATAAAAAGATATTGGTGTGTTGACAATAAAAAATGTTTGATATAGGATAAAAAATGTCGAAAGACATAAGGGCGTTTAGCTCAGTTGGTAGAGCGTCTCCCTTACAAGGAGAGGGTCAGAAGTTCGAGTCTTCTAACGCCCACCATTTAAAACTCAATAATAGCAATGGCTTTGACCATTGCTATTTTGTTTTATAATCATTCAAAAAAGATTTTCTGTAATTTTTCTGTAATCAGCAGTTTTGTAAAAGTGATATAAAGTGGTAAAACTACGCAAGGTTGAAGATTTGTAACAAACAAATATATAAAGACCATGGACAAAATTTTAAAAAATATCCATGGTTTAGGGATGTTTATATAACCTAAAATTAATAATTATTTAAGCTGTTTACAGCGTTTAATTTCTGTTCAAATGTGTTATGAACATATCTCATCGTTGTACGAATGTTCTTATGGTTTAAAATCTCTTGTAATACTGGCACTGGAACATTATTTTTAATAGCACGACTCGCAAAAGTGTGTCTTGTGTCGTGAAATCTAAAGTTTGGAACATTTGCCATTTTACAAACTGTCATAAAAGCCTTTCGAATGTTTCCATATTTTGTTCCTGTTTCAGGGTTAGTAAATACATAAATATTGTCAGCTTTTGTATTATGTCTTTCAAGTAGAATGTTTTTAACAATATTATTTATCGGAATATCATTTTTTAAACCATTTTTTGTATTTAAAGCACATAACATGTTTGCTGATAAATCAACACAATCCCAAGTCAAATTTAACACCTCACTTCTTCTCATACCTGTATTTAAGCAGATTAAAGCAATATCTCTTACATGGTCATAAGAATAACTCCGAAACCTTTTTGTTATTTTTTCTAATTCAGCCTTTGATACATTCATATATGAGTAATTGTGATTACAGAATTTAATAAATCTGTCTTGTTCTTCTGCTGTCATATGTCTTTCAAGTTTGTTTGTTACCTTTAATTTTTCAACCTTTGCAACAGGGTTTTCTTTTGCCTTTTTATTATCTATGGCAATACTGAATATTTTAGACAAAACACCTAACTCACGATTAACAGTAGCAGGGGATATTCTTTTTGTTATAGTTTTTCCCTTAACTTCTTTTTGATAATATATTTGTCCGTTGCGATTTGATTTGTATTTTTCGATAAAATTCGGTGTAATATCTTTTATTTGTTTTTTACCCCATAATGATTTAAAACTGTTAGCAATAGGAATAACTGTATGTTTAGATTTAAGATTTGTTTCAGCATATTTTATATAATCATCAACTATTACATAAAATTTTTCTTTTCCATAATCTTCAACTAAATCAAGTCGTCCACGCAACAAATCAGTCCTAAATGCTTGCATGTATGTTATAGCTTCTTTTTCGTTTATAGCTTCTGGGATAGCTCTGTCATAACGTGTACCACGCACCATCATTGCAAAATACCAATGTCCGTTCTTTTCATATACACGCATTTTATGTTCGCCTTTCTTGATACTGTATTATATATTTATATTATCCCCTGCGATAAGGCTAAAAGCAACGGTTTTACTGCTTTTCAAAGTAAAATTAGGTAATATTATTTCATATTATTTTTAATTCAGTAAAACTCTGCAAGAGTGGTAAAAAGTCTAAAATCGTTACAAATGTACATAAAAATTATAAGAATTAATGATTTACTTTAAAGCAATATTATTGCAATTAATTTCACTAGATATTAATATATTATTATGTTGCTTGATTTACCAGAATTAGTCTATATATTAGTAAAATTTGTTGATGACATAGATGTAGGTCAATTTTTACTTAACATAGAACCTACATTAATAAATAGAAATGCTGGAGAGACATTTAACACAGAAACTGATATGATGGCATCTTATCCCAACAAATGTATATTTTTAAACTGCCTGTTTTATTGGTCTGATTATTTAAGAGTCGAGGATAATGAAAGAGAATTATTGTTAGCACATTTAAATGCTCTAATGAATTGTTTTAACAGTTATTTTTTTGATGCAGAATCTGAAGCACATAAACAAGCGAAAAGAAAAAACATGCCGTTATGGAATTGTAATAATGATTATGATTTTAAGATAACAGAAAATGCGTTAGGTATAGAATGGTCAACAGGAGTTAAAACTAGCTGCGAAGATTTTTTTGAAGCAGACTTTTTGCCAGAGAAAAATCAAATAAAATCAATTTTTAAATTTATAATAAATAGTTATAAACAATACAAATTTTACTACCGTTTTTGTGATAATGAAAAACTTTTTAAGGTTACAATAGAAAATATGGGCAATAAAATCTCAACAATAGAAAAAGAATATAAAATATATACTGATAGGACTTCATACATAATTGATGATAAAACAGGATTAAAATGCAGTTTTAATAAAAAACTTGATTGTTGGGCAATGCCAGTTGGATATAAAAGTTTTAAAAGGCTACATGAAAAAACTATAGAGATATTGTCTGGAAATTTGCTAAAACCATGTACTTGGTGTAACCCCGAGAATACAACCAAACGAACTGAGAAATGTGATAATTGTGCAAAATTATCACATTTCATTGATATGTTTATAGAAAAAAGAACTGCTATTACGAAACAAAAGATTAATGCAGTAATTAAACAATACCAGTTATCATCCTGTAAAAATTTGGCAGAGTTGAGGTTAAAAAGAAAATTAGCTTTAAAAGAATTCTTTAATAATAAAATTTATGACAACAGGCAGAAGAACGAGTTCAATAAATTGCTAAATACGGCTTTTTCAGACATTGAATAAATTAAATTAAAATTAAATTACTTTACAAAAGGTTAACAAACTCGCAAAACAAGTACTTATATGTGTTTGCAGCTATTTATAAATTGATATTTTAAATACAAGTGTTTCTTATATATTGTTATTAGTGTTTTACGCAAAAACGCAGAAAGTTTCTGCGTTTTTGTAACAATGGAAATAGTCTGAAAATCAACAATTAATTAGTTTTCCGTGTTTTAATATATGTATGAATACAGCAAAGAATAGTATTAACAACAATTATACACTCATGAACTGTTCAGAAGTGGCAGAACTATTGCGAGTAAAAGTTGGAACTATTTATTCTTGGATTAGCTATAAACAGTTAGAACAAGATTTGTATAGAAAACTTGGTCGTAAACCGATATTTATAAAAGAAAATGTAATGTCTTGGTTTCTTGCAGGGGCAAAACTAAAACCAAGACCGAGAGGAAAATAATAATGCAAATGACCAACAAAATTAAACTAAAAATCAAGCCAAAGGACAGCAAAATAGCGACATGGCTGATGAATTACATAAGTAGCACTAAAGCAAGAAAGGAAAAAGAAAAATGAACAACCGAGAAGACAAATCAAACAAAAAAGAAAAATTTGTAAAAAGTTTATCTAAAAGTCAATTTCTAGGTATTGAAATCAAAAAATTTGAAATATCAGTACCTGAAACAGATGAGAATGGTAAACTTAAAGCAATTGACATGGATTTAAAATTATCCTTTAGCAGAGAAAACAATGGAATTAATTTAAGTGGTCTTGCAGAATTTGTACTTAAAAGCTGTTTAGACCTTGAGGAAGAATACACAGGAAAGCCTGTAATATTTTCTTCTGAATTTATCCAATGCAAAGATAAAAGTGTTCCAAGAATTGTTGGCTCAATAGGATATGTTAAATCAATATTAGAAAAGCAAAATAAATAATTAAAAAAATGCAATTACTTATTAAAGTGGTTAAAATCATACGCTAAATTAAAAATTGATTGATAAGATTATGTAGATAATCACAAGAGGTAAATTAATACAAGTATATGTACATATATAAATATTAAGACATCCTTCTTTTCAGGCTCGTCGTCGCAAACAAAACAAAAAAGGTTTGCAACGACTCCGCCCAAACCGAGAGAATAGGGTAATTGCATTTACAGAACCACCAAGTACAAAGTACTTGCTGTAAAACTTCTCTCATCTTTTAAAAAAATTACATTAGTCAAAAAGGAATAATAATTATGGAAACTGCAAGAATTGTTCCCAATAGCTTAAATACTTTTGTGGGTATATTAAATGTACTTGAATGTAAAGAAGTATCAGAAATAACACAAGCAATAGAAAAAGGTTATAAAAGATATAAAAAATTTAAAAATGGTAAATTCAGATGGATAGAAGCCCCTAATGAAAATTTAAAAATATTACAGCAAAAATTATTGAAATATTTGCAAAAATGCTTAAAATGTCCGCCATACTGTATGGCTGGGTTTAAAGGACAAAACAATATAAAAAACGCCATGGTACACCGTTTTATGCGAGAAGTAATTACAACTGATATTTCTCATTGTTTTCCTAATACGCAAGAAAAATATATTAGAAAATTCTTTGCAGAAGAATTCGGAGCAACAGGCGAAATATTAGATTTTTTAGTGGCATTAACAACATATAACGGATATTTACCAACAGGAGCACCTACAAGTACACTTTTAGTATGCTTTGCTCACAAAGAAATATTTGACGATATATACAAGAAAATGCAGACTTTAGATGTTCTGATGACTGTTTATGTTGATGATATAACAATTTCAACCCATGGGCATATTGGAAATTGGGTCATAAAGTATATAAAAAACTCCTTAAAATGCCATGGTTTATATATTAGAAAAGCAAAAAACAAGCGTTATGGCTTTAAATATGCAGTAGTTACAGGAGTACATATAGCCCAAAGTGGTAAATTATCAGCCCCATTCAGCATTGGTCATTCTGTTGTCAAAGCATTGAAAGAAAAAGAATTAACAGAAATGACAATAACTGAATTACAAGAAATTATTGCAAAAATTAGTTATATTCAACAATTTCAGCCCTCAAAAATGGGTGTAACTAAAAATAAAGCAATTAAACAGCTTAAACGCTTACAAAATAATAATAATGCAAAAATAGCCTGAAAGGGCAGAAAGGAATTAAAAATGGATGAATACGGAACATTAGAACTTGTAAATTATGAAGTAACAGATGTATTTCGAGACTCAAAAGGAAAACCAAACAGCTACATGGCAGAAATTACGTTCAGAACATTAATTGATTGTAGTTGGAATTGGCTTGAACATGTATCATGGCGACTTGATAATTTTGCAGAAATGGTAAAATCGGACAATAACAACCAAAAACAAAAAAAACAAAAGAAATAAATTAAATACTGCCTATGGATAGGGGTAGGGAAAAGGTGTCAGTCTCTCTCAAAAATTGCTGCAAGCATGCTGACATCTTTTCTTTTGCTTAAATTCGCACGTATTGGCGATTTGTAGCGATTTTAACATGCGGTATATGGTAATTTAATATAAATCTGTATCTTTGATTAAGAACGCATGAATTTGCTATGTTTATGCGTGGCATTTGGACTTGAGCCAATTTAGCAAAAGTAAAAATAAAAACGGACTCCTGAAATTCGCAATTTAAACAAAAATAAAAAATCTGCATTTGCCATGGGAAAGATAAATATAGCCGAATACAATAACAAAACTGTAAAAATACATTCATAAAAATTTTATTCAAATCAGCAGACACAGAGAATTTTACAAGGGTTATTCCTAACCATTTTATTTAAAATCAACCATTTTGTAATTTTTAATTAAATTACAAGGAGGAATGATTATGACTACAGTTGAGCCGATTAGAAACAAAAAAGACATACAGAAAGTTGAAAAGATACTGGCAAAACAAGGGCAAAGGGAATTATTGCTTTTTGTTATAGGGACAAATTGCGGGTTAAGAATATCCGACATTTTAAATCTAAATGTGGGAGATGTCCGGAACAAAACACATATACAGATTACAGAAAAGAAAACAGGAAAATTTAAAAAATTTCCGATAAATTCAAAACTAAAGCCATTATTAGAGGAATTTATAAAAGGAAGAAAGAATGATGAGCCGTTATTTTTATCTCGTTGGGGGCATAGGTTAGACAGAGTAACAGCATATTTTATTATTAAAAATGCTTGTGAGCAGGCAAAATTACAGGAGAAAATCGGAACACACTCAATGAGAAAATCTTTCGGGTATCATCATTATCAGCAGTTTAAAGATGTAGTTTTACTGCAAAAAATCTTTAATCATTCAAGCCCGCAAATAACATTAAGATACATAGGAATTGAACAGGATGAAATTGATTATTCCTACAACAATTTTATATTATAGCCCTTAAACCTTTTATTAACAGTAAATGCGTTACATTTTGAACCCTTAACAATATATCTAATTTGTTAAACGATTTTCAAAAGACCTACTAAAATCACAGTATCACAAATAAAAAAGGTATGCAAAATGTATCAAAAAAATGTTAAACGATTTTAATTTTTATATAAAAACATTGTTTCTAATTCAATAATATCAACACTCCTAAAAACCCTTAACAAATTAGATATATTGTTAATCGATTATCTGACAAATTATCAAAGGAATGGCTAAAGGTTTGTTAATGGAAAATATAATAAGAGAAATTTTTGAAGTTCAAAATGATAATTTTATAAAATCTGATGAAAATTTTCTATCTGAAAAAGATTTACAATTTAATTTCGCAAGAATGTTAGAACAAAAACATTGTGAAAATGTTATTTTAGAATATCCAATAGAAACTGAAAAATATAACCATTCTGATATTTTTAATGGAAAAAATGCTTATATTGATATTTGTTGTGAATATGGAAGCAAAAAATATTATATTGAACTTAAATATAAAACAAGTAAAAAAGAAATTACACGACATAAATTAAAGCGTGAATTAAAAAATCATTATGCTTATTACGACAATATACATTCAATTTATAAAGATATTTTTAGGTTAGAACAGGTTGTTAAAAAAGAAAATGGTTGTGGATATGTTTTGTTTTTAACAAATGCTGATTATTACAAAACATATCCTTTATTGGAAAAAATAAAAAATATTAATAACGATTATCCAAATAAACCAAGATTAAATATAAAAGGTCATTACGGTAAAACGGATTGGAAAGAGTTTATAAAACACGATGATTTTAATTATTTGTTGGTAGAAATATTGAATAATAAAGGAGAATAAAAATATGAAAAAATTTGTAGCTGTTGCATTATTATCGGCATTAACATTTATGCCAGTTTTAGCTAATGACTTTGGTTTTGGTATCAATTTTACAAAAAATGATGATGTCTTATTAATTCAAGATGTAATACCTAATTCTTTAGCCGAAAAAAGTGGATTAAAAGCAGGACAAAAAGTTTTAAAATTTAATGGTAAAGCAATAAATAAATTAAAAGCAGATAGTCTAACAAATATTGATAATTACAAATCATTAAAACTTATTACGGATAATAATAAGCAGTACAGTTTAAAACAAGAAGATATAACTTTATTAAAATCTTATAACCAAGTAAATGATACATTTAGTGATAAAACAAAATATAATGTTGCTAATTACATAACTGAAAAAATTATATTACCTAATTCTATAGATAGTAAACATGTTAAATATTCAAATGCTTATTTAAATTATGCAGACGCAATTTCTACAGATAACTCAAAAATTTATGTTGAATTATTTAAAGTTACGGATGACAATGTTAAATCTGCATTAGAAGAAGTTAAAAATAACAGCATAAATGAATATGCAAGTTTATATAACGAAATATACAGAAACAATAAATCATCAGATATATATGGAAAAGCATTTAAGCAGTTTCTTGAACTTGCAATATATAATGATGTAAATAAAGAGCTAATTGATAGACAGATTTCAGAATTTAATTCAGCACAAAAAAAACAATATTCACAAATGGTATATAACACAAAAATTGTAGCCAATTTATACAGTTATTCAAATAGAGAATTAGGAATATATTTAATAAAACATACTGTGAATGCTAATTCGAAAGATAAGTGGGAAAATGAATTAAAAACAGAAAATAATATTTATAATGTAAAATACAAAGAATTATGTAATTCTTTATCTAAAAATAAAATAGAAATTACAAAACCTGGACCTTTATCAAATAGAGAGCAGGTTACAGCAGGTACTCCTCCTAAGGACAAATGGGTAGAGGACAAACAGATAGTAGTCTTAGCACAAGCCAAAGGTTATAACCCTAACGATAATGCAGAGGTCAAAAAAATAAATAATGCAAAAATCGTAGCTCAAAAACAAAAAGCAGAACAAGAAGCTGCTAAAAAAGCAGAAGAAAATATGAAAAAAGCACAAGCAAATATTTCTACTGTTCAACCTAAATCAAATTCAACAACTCAAAAAAGCAAATATGCAAATGTCAAACGAACAAGAGCATATCCAAAATATTTTTACGATGCAGCCAAAGACTGTGAAAGTCAAATAAAAATAGGTTTTCCTATAAATGCTCCATTTATATGTTTAGCTAATAATTTAAGAAATCCCATTTATTACTTTAATAATTTTGGTTACGTTAATGGAACATTACCTTTCTTTTATGCTGCTATGTTAGATGAAAAATATGCTGGGCAAGAAGACACAAAAGAAGTAAGACAAATTATGCAAACTGTCGTACCTATTTCTCTAATGCAAATTGGTAATGCAATTTCTCAAGGCGGTACAATAGACCAAAGGGCATATAACATGATAATGTACGGTACAGGTATAAAATAAGGAAGTACTATGAAAAAGTTATTTTTATTAATTGTAACAACATTAATTATGCTACCTGTTTATAGTGCTTCATGGCAAATTCAAGAAGCAAGATATTTATATGCACAAGGTCAGTATAATCAAGCGTTAAAATTAATAACAGATTCTATAAATTCTTCAACTTATGAAGATGTAGAGTCATATAAAATTCGTGCTGATATATATATAAAATTAAATCAAAAAGTTAATGCGATAAATGATTTAACATTAGCAATAAATAATTCTAATGACAAATCTTTATATTTAAAACGAGCAAATTTGTATTTAAGTATTGAAGAATACGAAAAAGCATTTAATGATTTTGGCAGTTCTATGGAAAAAGGAAATGGTGAAAGTACAAGAAACGCTAATATTGGTTATATAAAAATAGCCCAAAATGTAAAAGCTCCAACTTATGTAAGAGTACAAGCATTGCAAATGATTAGTGCAATTTATTCGCATAATAAAAAATTAGAAGACCACATAGCCGCAACAATGAAAATGGTACAATTAGTCATATTAGCACCTGAAAATGATGTTGTTTTTGTTAAAGTTATTGGAATGCCCAAAAATCAAGCAATACCAGAAATGAAAAAGATTATAATATCAACTTTTGATAATGACCCTGTTTTAATTGAAATATTTGAGGGTTGGTATGAATATACATCAGGAAATAAAGAACTAGGTAATAAAATTATCAATGGAGCAATAAATGAATATCAAAGAAGAAATCCAAACGAAACAAGAAGAATTATGTTATTGAAAAATTTAACAAATGCAGTTAAAAATTCAATAGATAACGGTTTACCAAATAACAGTTTATAATTAGAGGTACAGAATGATAGAAAATATCAAAAAAATTATAAAATCAAAAATATTTATTATATGTTCAATGTTAGTATTATTCTTTGTAATAGTAGGAATTTTAGTATTTGCATTGCCTAAAACTAATATTACAACATACAAATCTATATTGCCGATAGAACAGACTGAAATAGAAAATATGACTGAACGTCAGGCTCTTGATATGTTAGTACAGCAAGAAACTGATTTAAATAAATATATTAACAAACACCCTAATGCAAATATTGATAAGCTGTTTGAAACTTTTTACCGAAATATCCTTTTATTTACAGGTAAAAAATCTGATATGGACAGTAAGTTATCTTTTGATATTTATGATTACGCAGAAAACGGACAGAAATCTTTTATTGTCAAAAACATTACAGTCAATTATGCCAACGAAAATACATATAAAATTACCAGTCCTCAAAACGATATAATTAGAATAGTACCAATAGAAGAAGGCATTTGGGGAGCTGAAATAAATGATGAATATATGATAAAAAAATATTCAAAAAATTTAAGCAAAGAATGGAACGAGTATTTAAAAATTTTTAGCGATAATAATTGGTGGTTAGATTCATTTTATGATGAGATAAAATTTTTAAGCATTTATCCGAACTTTTGTATGCAGGATATTATAAATAGTGATTTAAAAAATTATATGTCAAAGTTTAGTGAATATACAAATTATTATTGTAATAGCGATAATGATGAAGCATTATATCAAAAATTTTTATCAATAAAAGACAATAATATACAGGAATACCAAAATATTAAACAATGGTACGCTTCTTTGCGATTAGAACAAAATGAAACATGGAAAAAACTTAAAGACCATATTTATTTTGATACAAAGTCTTTAAAAATAACTGATGATTACAGAGAGGGATATTTTAAGATATACAAAGGAGCAGAAGACAATAATTTTTTATTTGATTTATATGACAATGCTTTTTATGCTGTTTATAAAATCTACATTGATAACACCGGTAATATAATATTCCCTGAATATGAATATTTTGATAAAAATGGTAATTCTATATTTGCAGAAGCCCCATTTGCTCATGGCGAAGAAAAATATTCAGAATATAAAAACGGACAAATTTATTATAACGCACTATATAAAAATCAGTAAGCAGTAATAAAAATGAACTGTCCTAAATGCGGTAGTGAAATAAGCGAAAATCAAAAATTTTGTTCTAATTGCGGAGCAAATTTAGAAAATTTGGAAGAAAATACAACAGAAAATTTTACAGAAGAAAAAAGCAACATGGATATTAAACAATTTTTCAAAAAGAATTTAGTTGTTATTATTTCTGCTTGTGTAATCGGTTTACCGCTTATTGCTTTTGGAACAGTTAAAGCAGTAGATTATCACAATAAAATTAAAACTTTTACATCTGATGAAAAAGAAATAATGTTTATGTTAGTACAAGGACGGAATTTTAACGGAATTTCAGCTTGTATGTGTATTGATTATAAAAAATATAAAAATATTAAAAAATCTTTGTTTAAAAAATTACATATAACAAAAATAACCGAAATTTTAAAAGTTTTACTGCAAAATGGTATTTTACCCATGGAATTATAATATTATATAAACTTGATTAACTCTTCTTTAACAGATTTAAAAATATTGTCTGATGATTTATATTGATTTTCCAAACACTCATGCTTAATTTTGCTTGTAGCCTGTTGTTTTTGGTTTTGTAAATCGGATATTCTGCGTTGGTGTCTCTTTTTTAGGTCTAATATTTCTTGCTGTAATCGGTTTAAATGTCTGTTGTAGCTATCATTTTCTGCCTGTATCTGTTTATTTATGTTTTCTATATTCATTTTTACCACCTTTGTTTTAATAAAAACAGTTAGGGCTGTATTTCAGATAGGAACGAAAAAACGACCGTTTAAACTTTCGTCATCAATAAAGTAAAAACGGGTGATTTTTAGTTTAAGGGATAGGAAAATAAAAATATAAAAGATAGGTTTTCACGAGAAAGCACAAAATTTAACCAAGAAAGGCAGGTAAAAAATGACAACTTACAGTTATTTGAGAGTCAGCACAATTGACCAAAACACAGAAAAGAACAAACTTGAAGTTTTAAGGTTTGCGAATGAAAAGAAACTTGGAAATGTAGAATTTGTTGAAGAACAAATTAGCGGTAAATCAAACTTCAAAAACAGACAGTTAGGTACATTATTAGAAAAAATGGAAAAAGGCGACATTTTAATTGTTCCCGAACTTTCAAGAATAGCACGTTCAATTACACAAATTTTTGAGGTAATCGACATTACAAAACAAAAAGGTATTGAATTATATTCAATAAAAGAGGGCTTCACAAATACAGATAAAAGCATTACCTCAACTGTAACAACAACTGTATTTGCTCTTGTAGCCCAAATAGAAAGAGATTTAATAAGTTTAAGAACAATTGAAGCCTTGCAAGCAAAGAAAGCAGACGGACAAAAATTAGGCAGACCAAAAGGCAGGGGAAAATCAAAACTTGATGAACACGCAGAAGAAATCTTAAAATTGGTTGATTTACAAGTCCCAAAAACAATTATTGCAAGACAGTATAATACTTCGGTTGCAAATTTACACAGATTTTTAAAATCTGTATAGGTATATCAAACATATACATGGCAGGACAAAACAAGTCCTGCCATTTTTTTATGTAATATTTATGTACCAACACCGATTTTTACATGTTTTTGTCTTGTTTTACCAATCTTGCATAGGTGTTTCAAATGCAAGAATAATAAAGAAAGGTGCAAAATAGTCATACCGTTATCTCGTGCTTACAAGGAGAGGGTCAGAAGTTCGAGTCTTCTAACGCCCACCACTAAGAAAAGAGGTCGAAAGGCCTCTTTTTTTAGTGGTCGTTTTGATGACGAGAACTTTCGTTTGAAGTTCGAGAGCGAACGAGCTGAGGCTGGAGCATTTTTGTTTGGAAGCGATGAAATCGCTGAAAACAAAATGCGGAATTGCCGTTAAATGCGAGTGAGCGATACAGTCTTCTAACGCCCACCACTAAGAAAAGAGATTGAATAGACTATTTTTAGTTATTTGTTTCTGTTGTATAACTCTTGATAACCTCGACTATAATGAAGAAGTCAGGTTTGTTTTCATTGAATTTGCTCTTTGCATGTATCTATATAAAATACGATTTGCAACATCTGCAGGTATTGCAATAAATTCAACCCCTGCTCTGTTACCATCTACATCTACAACTTCTGACGGTACATTTACGTCAACATCATCAAACTTGAAGTTCAACATTAATTTATCACCTCGTTTTAGTTTTTTATCATTTCTAATTAATGCACCTGTTGTTGAAATGTCATAAATGTAAACATTTGAATGGAACTCACTGTCTGTGGTTGTATCAAATCTCATTGCAATACGTTTTGACGGTTCATCATAATTATTCTTATCAATATTGTAAGGCATTTCGGTATTATCAATAAGATCTTTATTTTCCTTAAATCCGCGATTTACGAAATTCCACGCACTGTGATAACCGTTTACAAGCATATGAGGATTATTATAAACCGTCGGTGCTGAGGTCTTCATATTAATTGTACCGTTTAAAGTTAAAGCAAAAGAATTGCAAAAAGCTTTGAATAAAGCCTAAATTACACAAATATACCTTAATTCAAAACTTCATTGATGCAATCAAAAGCAACTTTTACTACAAATTTCATTGTATCTCTGTCAATTATCAACGGCGGATTAAAATAGATTACATCTCCCAAAGGTCTGAGTATAACCCCTTTTTTCAAAGCTTTTTTATATATCTGATAACCGTATCGTTGTTTATAATCGAACGGTTCTTTTGTATTAGGATTTTTTACAAGCTCGATAGCATTTACAAGCCCTATAGAACGAACTTCGCCGACATACTTATGATTACAGAATTTTTCTTTTATAAGGTTATTAAAATAAATTGCATTTTCATTAGCTGTTCTTAAAACAGAACCGTCTGCCATAATATCAAGAACAGCATTAGCTGCAGAGCAGGCAAGCGGATTCCCGCTATATGTGTGAGAATGCATGAATGCTTTTCCCGTATTATAGTCAGCATAAAAAGCATCATAAATTTTCTGAGTCGTAACTGCAACCGACATCGGCATATAACCACCGGTTAAACCTTTTGACAGGCACATTATATCAGGAGATACACCTGCATGGTCAAAGGCAAAAAACTTGCCGGTTCTACCGTAACCCGTTGCGATTTCATCTGCCAATATATGTACCTTATACTCATCGCACAATTTTCTTAACTTTTTCAAATACAAAGGCGGATATATTTTCATGCCGGCAGAGCCTTGTAATAATGGTTCTACGACAATAGCACAAGTTTCATTGCCATATTTTTCAAAAGTTTTTTCAGCCTGTATAAAACATTCACATTCACAATTATCACGACATTTCTCGTAAGGACATCTGTAACAATCTGGCCCCTGAACTCTTACAATATCCATTAACAACGGTTTGTAAATTTTAGTATATAAATCGCAATCGCCAATAGATAATGCTCCGATAGTTTCTCCATGATAAGCATCCGTTAATGCCATAAATCGTGTTTTTTGAGTATTGCCAACTTGTTGATGATATTGAAAACTCATCTTCATAGAAGCTTCAATAGAAGATGAACCGTTATCGGAAAAGTTAAATTTACACAATCCTTCAGGCAAAACTTTCATCAATTTTTCACATAACTCAATGGCACGTTTATTTGAAAAATTGGCAAAAATTACATGTTCTAATTCGTCTATCTGTTTCTTTATTGCTTCATTAATTTTTGGATTACAATGCCCAAGAAGGTTGCACCACCACGAACTTATAACATCAACATATCTGTTCCCGTCAACATCATAGAGGTAAATTCCTTCTCCTCTGTCGATAACTATGGGCGGCAGTTCCTCATAATCCTTCATCTGTGAACAAGGATGCCATATATATTCTAAATCTCTTTCACTCCAACTTTTCATTTAAATAATTCTCCTTATAGTTTCTAGTTAAAAAGACTAACTAAAGTTTTTTCGTTAATCAACAAATCGTTATCATCGGTTTTTACGCAAGCTATAACAGGAACACCGGTTAACCGTTCAATTTGCAGTTTATTATCAGCTTGCATATTATCATTTTCATTATAATGGTTTAAAATTATGCCTCTTACGTCAATGTTGTGCTGTTTTGCATATTCGACAGTCAGCACTGCCGAATTTATAGAACCCAATTCAGCCGAAGAAATAACTATTACATCCAATCCTAAACCTTTAATAATATCTTTTATCAAAAACGGTTCTTCTTTTGACAAGTCCATCGGACAAACAATTCCCCCTGCACCTTCAACTACCGTATAGTCATTATGTTTTGATTTTTCCATAAAATCACTCTTTATTTTATCCAATTTTATCGGATTGTTTTCTATCTGTGAAGCCAAATGAGGAGATAGGGCAGGCTTAAATATATATGATGAAAAATCAATAGCTTTACCGTCAAGTCCGGCTATTTTTTTCACATATTCACAATCTCCTGCAAATAAATTCCCGTTTATTATTTCAGCTCCGCTTAAAACCGGTTTATAGTAGCCGCAATTCAGATTTAATTCTCTCATTTTCTTTACAATTAAAGCTGAAACAAAGGTCTTACCTACATCGGTTCCGGTAGCAGTTACAAATATATTTTTTGACATAAAAATTTACCTCATACAAGACGAGTTTAAAACTAACATAATATAATTTCAAATACTGAAAATTTAAACAGCAAATCTGAAATGTACTAAATCGCCGTCTTGAACAACATAATCCTTGCCTTCCAGCCTTGTTACGCCTTTATCTTTACAAGCGGCATAAGAACCGTTCTTAACAAACTCATCATATGGAGTAATTTCAGCTCTGATAAATCCTTTTTCAAAATCGGTATGGATAACACCTGCGGCTTGCGGGGCTTTTGTGCCGGCAGTAATTGTCCAGGCACGGACTTCTTTTTCTCCTGCAGTCAAAAATGTACGTAAATTCAGTAACTTGTAAACAGATTTTATCATTCTGTCAATGCCGCTGTCCTCAATTCCCAATTCGTTCAGATATTCTTTAGCTTCTTCAGCATCTAACTCTGCAAGTTCTTCTTCAATTTTTGCAGAAATCAAAACAACTTCTGCGTTGTGTTTTGATGCATATTCCTGAACCTGACGAGTATAATCATTTCCGTTCTTTAAATCGTATTCCGAAACATTTGCGGCATAAATAACGGGTTTTGTTGACATTAAATTCAACTGTTTTGCAACTGCAATTTCATCCTCATTAAAGTAATCTTTCAGATTTATAAAAGTTCCCTCAGACAAAAGCTCGGTTAATTTATTTAAGACCTTATCTTCTAAAACAGCTTCTTTGTCGCCGCCTTTTGCCTGTTTAGCTATACGAGCCTGTCTTTTCTCAACTGAAGCCAAATCCGCAAGTGCGAGTTCGGTATTTATAACTTCAATATCATCAAGAGGACTAACCTTTCCTGCAACGTGAATTGTATTTACATCATCAAAACATCTGACAACCTGAATAATAGCATCGACTTCTCTTATATTATGCAAAAACTGATTGCCCAAACCTTCGCCCTTACTTGCACCTTTTACAAGTCCTGCAATATCAACAAACTCAATGGCTGTCGGAATAATTTGGTTAGTTTTGCACAATTTTGCGAGGATTTCTAATCTGTCGTCAGGTACGTTTACAACTCCAACATTCGGTTCAATAGTACAAAACGGATAATTTGCACTCTGAGCATTTTTTGCACTTGTCAGGGCATTAAATAATGTCGATTTTCCTACATTTGGAAGTCCTACTATACCTGTTCTTAACATTCCGGTTTCCTCTTTCTCTTACTAGACTATCTTATATAAAACAGTATTTTTTGTAAAGTTTTCTTCATAAAATAACAAAAATTTTATTGATGTTTTTTTATAAATAGTGTATTATTAAACAAATCAAGAAGGTATGTGTATGACAAGCTACGTATTTCATAAAAAGTCTGATTTAACGAGAATAGATTTAAATAGTATAAATCCGGTTAAACCTGATTTAAAAAATGTTTCGGGGACAAAAGCAAATGCCGTTGCACAGTGGATGATGCAATGGATTGACAGTAGTATTGAATCAGGAAGTATCAAAATAGGTTCTTTGCTTCCGTCTAAACAGGAATTTGCATACTTTCTCGGTGTCAGTATCGGAACAATACAAAATGCCCTGAGATATCTTGAAGATATGAACTATGTTGAATCAAAACAACGTATCGGTACAATTATTAAAGATAAAAATTCTTTTGAAAAAACTGTCCGTAAACTAACTTCAAAAAGAGAGTTTGCTATACACGAAGTACAGCAATTCATCACAAAGAACAAAATAAAAATCGGAGAAATTCTTCCTTCATCACGTACACTTGCAACTCTTATTAACTGTTCTTTTAATACAACGAGATTGGCATTAGAATATTTATGCACAAAAGGTTATCTTGAAAATAATTCTAAACCCTCTTATGACGGGAATTGGATGGTCTTATCAACTGATTTTGCAAAAGAATCAGATAATGGCAAATCTAAAGAAACATTAGTTATAAAAGTAGAAAAAGATATAAAAAAATATATTGTTGAAAATCTTAAAGTAGGTGATAATATTCCGCCTCACGATGAACTTGCATCAAAACTCAAGGTAAGTATAAAGACAGTTCACGACGCTTTAAAATCCTTAATCAAAGATGGTATATTGATTGCAAGACGCGGCCGCTATGGCACGGTTGTTGTAAAAATCCCGCAGAGTACCAAAAATTCTCAAAAAATCGAACAATCAATTTTTGCACCTGCACAGGATACAGCCTTTTACTATTATGAAAAAACTCAAAATGAAATCAAAAAGATGATTGCACAAAATTATGAAATCGGTTCAAAATTACCATCAATTATGGAATTATCAAAAACTATGGATTTAAGTCCGAATACAATTAGAAGAGCTTTTCATAATCTTGCAAAAGAAGGTTATTTAATATTTTCAAGAGGCCGCTATGGCGGAACTTTTGTTGTAGATATTCCGAATACTTCGGAAGAACCGTTCAAATGGTTATCCGTAAATCCTCAATATGCAAAGATTTACCAAAACTAGAATAGCAATAATAATGAAAATAATAAAATGTAAGAAAATTATATACAATATTATGTATTAATTATAATTATGCGATAACATATATAATTACAACTTAATATTGTCAGCTACCTTTTGCGATGGAACCCTTCCGGAATAAAGGTATCAAAATCGAAATTATTTTTGGACGATACAAGTCTCATTGGTTTATCATTTATTTTTACTTCGTAATCATATTTATCGTGTTCGGTTAAAACTTTAATACCGGCTTTTCCGTCTTTTGGTGCAAAATGTTCCAAGGCTCTTTCAAATTGAGATAAATATGGTAAACAATTCGGATAGCCATAGTATTCTATTATTTCCTGTTTTGCTTTTGAACAGAATTTAACTTCTTGTTTTCTGTTATTTAATCCCTCTGCAAGTTTTTTTGTATCGGATTTTGAATAAATTGTATCAATAAATTGTTTAATTATTTTATTGCCTATCTCATCTTTGTTATTAAACTCTCTCAAAAGACTATTTATAGATAAATTTTCTTTTAAATCTGTTGTGAAAAGTTCATCTAATTTTATCAGATAATCAATTTTCTTTTCTTTTGATACAGAGGACTTCAATATAATATCCGTTAAAATTTTAGGATATAATAATTCCTTACTTGACTGATTATTTAAGAATTTATAATTAATTATGTATTGTCCGATTTTTTCAGGACTTTCGGATTTGAAATGCTTTTTGGTATATTCTGTCGCCTGCTTTAATAAAATAGCATCTTTTTCACTATAAAAGGCATTCAGTCTTGAAACTGAGATTTCAAGATTTCTAACTGATAATTGTGAAGAAAAATCGGTACATTTAATTAGATTCAAAATTCGTTTTGATATTTCATAATTTTTATCTTCCGTACTTGTTGGTGTGTATTTTCGGCAGACTTCGGATAATTTCAATTTATTATTTTGCGGTAATAATATATCCAATGCATCTTTATAATCTGTCTGATGAATTTCAAATCTGATTTGTTTGTCTAGGAGTTCTTTTGTTATAGCTCTTGTTTCTGTTAATAAGGTCTTAACATCAGGATTTAAACCTGCTTCTTTTAAGGTCAATGCTTTTTTCTCTACCAAATCAAACACTCTGATTAATTCTATAAACTCTGTTCTATGCTCATTTATATATATTTTATCAGTAAACACAAAATCTACAAAATCTTCTAAATTTTTTGATTTTGCGATGGTATTATTTTCTATGAAAATTTCATATAGGCGATTTTTTAATTTCTCCATACTATAATCTTCATATTTATCTCGTTTGTTTTCTTTTAATTTTCCTCTTTTGGTTTCAGGTAAAAGATTGAATTTTTCTAATAGTTTTCTGTAGGAGAGAAGTGAAATATTTAAGTGCTGTACGATTTCTTTTGTCGTTTTATGTTTTTTAAGCAATTCTTTAATTTGTTCGGCTGTTATAGAATTAATGTAGTCTTTTTGTAAAGCTAAATTAGTTTTTATTCTATATTTTAAAAGTAAATTATAGTATGCACCTTCTGAAATACCAAATTCTTCAAATATTTGTTCACATGTTTTTCCACGTCGTAAACATTCTTCTATTTGTGATTTTGTTATACGTTTGATACTATCATTTACTTTACGTTTTTGTGTTTCTATACCAAATGTATCCAACAAGGTCGCCAGCGAAGATTTACTGATACCAAGTTCCACGGCGATTTTGTCGTAAGCTTTCCCTTCAGATAATCTTTGTTCGATATCAGTTTGGGTTATATTGCTTATATGTTCTTGCGAAGATTTATATTCTGTCATGATATTATTTCGAGTAATAAATTTGTAATAATATGATTTTGTCCATCCTAATTCTTCACAAATATTTTTTCTTTTTTTCCCTTTTTTAATCAAATCTTTTACTTTTTGAATTAATTCAGGATTGTCTTCTTTTCTACCGGGGATTCTAATTCCATATTTATCAAATAATTTGTATACAGAAGCTCTGTCTATTTTTAAGTTTTTGGCAATCGCTGTAATTGTTTTCCATTCAGTAATTGCTTTTTCAAGAACTTCTTTTGTAACACTCTTTATTGTTTGGCGAGAGTTTGCTCTTTTGGTTTTAATATGATATTTAGAAACCATGTTTTTGTATGTTGCTTCAGATATACCTAAATCTGTGCATATTTCATCAATTTTCATTCCTTTTTCCAGTCGTTCAATTATATCGTCCGGTTTGATTTTTGCATTATAAATTCGAGAATTTTGACTTTTTGTTGTTATACCAAATTTATGACGAAGTTTTTGGAGTGTGTCCATACTTATCCCAAGAAGTTCTTCAATTTCTTTGTGAGTGTAGCCTGCTTTATCTAGCTCTAAGATCTTTTCTTTAGTTATTGCTTTAATATTTTTTTTAGTTTCACTTAAGGCTGTTTCAATACCGTATTTCCTCATAAGTCTCATTAACGAGCCTGGAGTAATATTCAATTTCACACAAATTTCTTTTTGATTGTAACCTTTGTTTTTTAATTCTATAATATCTTGTTTTGTTATAGTTGCGGTCTTTTTTAGAGAAGCAGAAAAACTCGATTCCAGCCCTCGCTTTTTACGTAAATTATTATATTGATTTACACTAATCTTAAATTTTTCAATTATATCTGAAATTGAAGCCCCTTCTTTAACCATTTTATCGAATAAGTCGAAATCTAATGTTCTTGTTTTTGTCCGTTGTTTTGTTAATTCTGGTACAATACCGAATAATTTTAATGTATATAAGTATATATTTCTTGTTAATCCACCCAGCAGCGTTAATTTTTCTTCCGTCGATTTATCTGATTTAACAATATTCTCCAATTCTTCTTTAGGTATAAATCGGTTATCGGGTGTAACCATTCCTGTGTATTTTTTTTCTTTTTCAGAAGTTTTATAGCCTGTGGATAATTTTCGTCCTTCTGTAATATGGTATTTTGCTGTATCTCCGCTTTTAGAATAAAACCCTGAAAGAATTACATTCCTTCCACTGCGTATTTTGATTCTTGCAATTTCATAGGAAGATTTAGCTTTTGAATATAATTCTATTGCTCCGCTGTCAGTTAGTGTACCAATATCATCCAATATTTTTTTTAGTTCAGGATTACTTGTTTCTAAGTCAACAATATCAGTTTTTTTTAAAACAACCGGAAGATGTTTTTCTAAATCAGACTGATATGTTTTAAGCAAATTTTCACAAAGTTTTATAAAATTCATGCTACTACCTGATAAATACCTATATTATTAAAGGAGTTTTGGAGGTGTTTTTTGCTAGTTTTATTCTTATTATTAATTTATGTTAATTTGTAAATAATATACATTACTTATCGGGTAACTTTATTGCATGGGGTTGAATAATTTGCTAAAATAATTTTATGGAAGATTTAGTTGAAAAACTGAAAGAAATTGGGTTTAATTCTTATGAGGCAAAGGTTTACCTATCCCTGCTTAAAAAATATCCTGCAACAGGATATGAAGTTGCGAAATTAGCAGATATACCTCAGGCAAGAGCTTACGATACATTGAAAGC
>Ga0247611_10001796_pt1 | contig 37243 bp, 34 predicted proteins | sample 177DNAGHGhighgp2_FD_192422 | JGI IMG/M metagenome (GOLD analysis project Ga0247611, IMG submission 192422) | Sheep rumen microbial communities from Palmerston North, Manawatu-Wanganui, New Zealand - 1770 DNA GHGhigh gp2 | ecosystem: Host-associated > Mammals > Digestive system > Stomach > Rumen... | reverse complement strand
GATAATGTATTTAAAAACTCTTTTATTTTATCTTTATCTATTTTGTCTTTTAAATTATATAATTCAAATTCAATTTGTTCCTTAACTTTAGAATCAATATTTTCATTTAGCAAATCTTTATAATCATATATACCTTCTTTATAATATTTAATCTTTAAATTATTTCTAATTCTTCTTAATTTAAAAATATTATTCTCTGGTAAATTTCTTGTACAATAATTAAAATAAGGGCAATCATATGGTTTAAAACAATAATTATCTATATCTATATCAGGTTCTGATTTACTATTCATAACGTTTTTTATTACTAATATTTTATCTTCAATTGTATTTAATATTTTATCAACTTTATCTGTAACATCATTTATTTTAAATAATTTATCAAGTTCTAGTTCACCATTTCTTTCATATTTACTATTAATATGAATAATAAACGATTTTTTTACATTTAAACCTAAATTCTTTAATACATATGTTTGATAACTAACATCTTCTAAATAAATACCTTTTACTTCAGTAGAACTTTTTACTTCGTATATATAATAATCATCATTTTCTTTTTTTAAAATATCTACACTACAAAAATTATCATTATAATTAAAAGATGCTTCACACAAAATTACTTTTTTATTTTCTTCTAACACCTTTTTAGTATTGTCAATCATATTTTGCAGATTTTTGTCAAATTCTATGTCAATATGTTGTCCAAATAAATCTCTTGCAAGCTCGCCAACTTCAGTACCATTATCTAAAACACTTTGATTATCTATTTCACTTTTAAGATCAGTTTTATTGTCAAGTAACCAAAGCATCTTTACACATTGAACAGCATTACAATATCTTGATTTTGATAAATTCATAACTCCTCCAAAAAAATTATCCACATTATTGTGGATAAAATTATTTATTAAATATATTTTTAACTGAATCAAATACTCCCTTGGCTGTTTCAGCTGTTAATTTAGCTTTAACACCATCTACAACTTTTTGAATTTGTTCATCAGGTAAATCAATACCTATAACTTTTTCTACTGCCCCAATTGGGTTCTTTTTAAAGTTATCAGCAAAATCTTTATCACTTTGAATTTTTTTAACAATTTCTTCAATCTTTTCCTTTAACTTATCCATAATTTCTCCTTTTCTTTATTATAAAAAAAAATAATTAAAATAGCAATCATTTAATTATTTTTTTTATTCTTTTTTTACATAACTCTATTTTATTAATAAGTTCATTTCGTTCAATATTATATTTATCAATTTTTTTTCTCATAAAAAATAATGGTTTATTATTATCTAATATCCTTAATGATAATGTATAATATTCCAATTCTATAAAATATAATTTTAATATTTTATCAACTTCCAAACTCATTATATTTACCTCAACAAAATTATTATAACATATTTTTATAACTATAAATAGCATAATTTTAATAAAAACTACTATTAATGTAAAAATAAAATTGGTGGTAGTAAAATGATTAACATTGAAAGGATAAAAGATATAAGGGAAGATCATGATCTTACTCAAAAAGAGATGGCAAAAATTCTAAACATAAAGCGTTCAACATATTCATTATGGGAGATAGGTATTAATATTATTCCTTTAGAATATTTAATTAAATTTTCAGATTACTTTAATTATAGTATAGATTATGTACTAGGGCTTTCTAATAATAAAAATATTATTATAAATAAAGGATTTAATAAAATAGAACTTGGAAATAATCTAAGAAAAATTAGAATTGAAAATAATTTATCTCAAGAAAATATTGCAAATATACTTGGAGTATCACAACCATGTATTAATAAATATGAAAAAGGAAAAATAGATATATCAACATCTAATTTATATAAATTTTCCAAGGAATTTAATATAAGTATGAATGAGTTATGTAATAAAAATAAAATATATCAACGATGATATATTTTTTAATACATTATTTTTATTTTTTTACCATTTTTTTCAATTAGTAAATCATCTTGTAAATATTTTATTTCTCTCATCATAGCACTTCTATCTATAGATAAATAATCTGCTAAATCTGTATAAGTAAATGGCAAAACAAATACTCTATTTGGTTTATCATTAGCAAGTATTGAAAAATATGTTAATAATTTATCTCTAATAGTTCTTTTAGATAATATTTCTTCTCTCATATTTAATTTTAATATTTTTTCAGATAAAATATTAAACATATTATTAATTAGAATAATATTTTTAGAATTTTTTAATATATTATTATATTCTATTAAAAGAACTTCACAGTTACTAGTTGCTATAACAGAAATATCACTTCCAAGTCTTGAAAATAATTCTCCAAAAAGAGAATTCTTTTCTAATTTTTCAATTATTGAACGATTGCCATTATAATCATATCTTTCCATTATAGCAGTACCTGATAATATTATACCTATCATTTTAACATTTATAATATTTGTTACAATAGTTCTATTTTTCTTGTAATTAATTTTTCTAGCATCCAAACTTTTTAATAATTTTTCTATATCATTTTCTTCTATTCCTTTAAAAAGAGATATATCATTCATAATATCACCAACAAAAATATTATATTGAAAAATGGTTGCATATGCAACATTTTATTAAACAATTATTTGTTATAATTTTTTTGGTGAATTATGAAAATAGTTAAGAGAGATGGTCGTATTGTAGAATATGATCCTAATAAAATTAAAATTGCCATAAAAAAAGCAAACAACGATGTTTTAGATACCGATAAAATAAATGATAAAGATATAGATAAAATAATATTATCTATTGAAAAAACCAAAAAGAAAAGATTATTAGTTGAAGATATACAAGATTTAATAGAAAAAAAACTTGTTGAAATGAACAAATATGAATTAGTTAAAGCATATATGTTATATCGATATGAAAGGGAATTAATTAGAAAAGCTAATAAGATAGATGATTCTATCTTAACATTAATCAAAAATAGCAATAAAGTTTTGTTAGGTAATAGTACAACTAAATATCCATCAATTATTTCTCATCAAAGAGATTTAATAGCGGGTGAAGTATCTAAAGATTTAACCAAAAGAATATTACTTCCTGAATATATTATTAAAGCTCACGAAAATGGCAATATTTTTTTTCATGATTCAGATTATTTTTTGCAACCTATGTTTAATTCATCATATATAAATATTAAAGATATGCTAGAAAATGGAACTATAGTAAATAATATTATTTTAGAAACACCCAAAAGTTTTCATGAAGCTTGTTTTGAATTATCAGAAATATTATTAACAATAGCATCTAATCAATATGGAGATATAACAATTAACATAAAAGATATTAGCAAATATTTATATTTAAGTTATAAAAAAATAAAAAACATTAAACATTTAAAATCAGAATTGATAAACGGAATTAAAGTATTAATTTATCAAATCAATACAATTTTAAGTTCCAATGGAAAAACTCCTCAAATATTCATTATATTAGAATTAAATGAATTAGATTATTATTTAAAATATACCGAAATGATTATTCAAGAATTACTAAATCAAAAATATATAGGTTTAAAAAATGAAAACAATAATTATATCAATTTTAATTATCCCAAATTAATATATATTTTAAATGAATTAAACACTTTTAAAAATAAAAAATATAATTACTTAACAGAATTAGCAATCAAATGCTCAAAAAAAAGATTAAATCCTATTTTTATTAGTAGTAAAAAAATTAATAATAATACTTATCCTCTTGGATATAATTTTTTAACACCTTATAAAAATACCAAAGGAAAATACGTATGTGAAGGAAGATTTAATCAAGGTATTGTAACAATTAATTTACCTCAAATTGGTATTCTTGCTAATCATAATGAAAAAATATTTTTTGAATTATTAGATGAGAGATTAGAAATATGCTATGAAGCATTACTTAGAAGATATTATTCTCTTTTAGGAATTGTCTCCAATGTATCTCCTACTCTATATCAATATGGTGCAATATCAAGATTAAATAAAGATGAATTAATTGATAAATTATTAAAAAATGGTTATTCAACTTTATCTCTTGGATATATAGGAATATATGAAATGACTATAGCAATGAAAGATGTTTCACATCTTGATCCTATTGGAAAAAAATTTGCATTAAAAGTAATAAAAAAGATGAAAGAAACATGTATAAAATGGAAAAAAGAAACAAATATAAGTTTTAATTTATATGGAATACCTTCAATTTCTATTGGAAAAAGATTATTAGAAATCGATAGAGAACAATTTGGTACCATAAAAAATATAACTGATAAATATAATTATGAGATAAGTTTTAATATTAAAGAAAAAAATATATATAAAAAATTATTATTAGAGAAAGAATTTCAAGATTTAACAAAAAATGGTATTTCTTTTATAGATATAAACAATGTTTTTAATTATAAAAAATTAATTAATTTTATATATGATAATAATCTATTTGTTGAACTAACTGATAAAAATGATATAATATTAGAGGAGGAAAAGTATGAAAGTTTTAAAGATTAAAAAATTAGATAAAGATGCAATAATTCCAACATATGGTACCAAGGATTCGGCTGGCGCTGATTTATATGCTTTACTCGATACAGAGGTAAAAATTAAACCTAGAGAAACTGTTATTATATCAACAGGTCTTGCTATGTCTATACCAGAAGGATATGTAGGTTTAATTTATGCTAGAAGTTCACTTGGTACTAAAAAAGGACTAGCTCCTGCTAATAAAGTTGGAGTAATTGACTCAGATTATCGAGGAGAGGTAAAAGTTGTTCTTTTCAATCACTCAAATGAAGAACAAACAATTTCACCAAACGAAAGAATTGCTCAAATAGTTATTACCCCATGTATACAGGTAAAATTTAAAGAAACAGAAGAACTTGATGATACTGATAGAGGTCAAGGAGGATTTGGTTCAACAAACTAAATTCTTTTTTTTCTAAAAAAAACTACTAAGTAGTTTTTATCCTTCTTTATATTCAGTTAAAGTAACTTTAGTAGTATTTTCTTTACCATCTCTTATATAATTAATTGTTATGGTATCACCAACATTATATTTATATAATTCATATCTTAAATAAGCAACATCTGCAATTTTTTCATTATTTAATTTAGTAATTACATCTCCTTTTTTTAAATCAGATTTAGCTGCTCCTGAATCTTTTGATATTTCTACAACAACTACACCTTCTTTTATATTTTGATCAACCATAATACCATTTCTATAAAGAGTAAAACTATCATTTACATTTAGCATACTTATTCCAAGCATTGGTCGAACAATTTGTTTTCCTTGTTCTAGACTTTCAATATGACTCATTGCGTATTCAATTGGAATGGCAAATCCCATATTTTCTACTTCAGTTTGAACTAATTTCAATGATATAATTCCTATTACTTCTCCACTTGCATTTAAAAGTGGTCCGCCACTATTTCCAGGATTTACAGCAGCATTAGTTTGTAATACTTTCATTACATAATCATTAGAACTTCCAGAAATACTTACTGGAACCATTCTATCTTTACCAGATAATATTCCATCTGTTACAGTACCACGATATTCATATCCTAAAGGTGAACCGATAGTAAATACTACATCACCTAACTTAGATTCTTCACTAGTTTTAATAACAGCCTTATCTAAAACATCATCTTTACTAATTCTAACAACTGCTAAATCTAAATAGTTATCACTCCCTATAACAGTTCCTTCTATTTCCTTATCATCACTTCTAACTAACATAAGCTTAGTTGCATCAGCAACCACATGATGATTAGTTAACATATATCCATACTTATCATCTACCTTATAAACAAATCCTGAACCAGTAGATTGGATTTGATCACCTTTATAATTACGAACCATCATAACAGCATCATAAACTTTTTCTACTGCTGCTGACAAACTTCCTTCTTTAACAATTACTGTACCACTATAAGCTTTAACTTGATTATTAGATTTATTACTATTAGTTTCTATTCCTAAACTTAAATTACTACTATTAAGAACGATATAATACATTAATAAACCACCTAATACAAATGCTATAAATAAAAATAATACGGTACTAAAACTATTCTTTTTCATTTAAATCACCTCTCATATTTTTTATGTCATAATAATTTTTTGGAAATCCCATTCCATCTAGCACTTTATCTATTTTAACACTATGCAAATTTATTTCTAAATTATCTAAATTATGTTTAATTTCTTCTATACAATTAGAAAATTCTTCTTTCGATAACATTTGTTTTAATATTATTATTAAAGCAAAAACATCGTTTTTACCATAAAGATATTCATCATCCATTATTGGAATATTTAATTTTCGATGAAATACCGTATCTCCAATAACTCTTTGCGTTTTATTAGAAAAAACAATATCTTCATGAGCACATAAATTTCGATAATTAGATAGAATTGTTAGATAACTAGACATAGTATCTACATCTATATTATATATTTCTGAAATACTTATCTGATCTTCCTTTTTTAAAATAGAAAATAATTCCCCAACTATTCCAAACGATAATACTTTAACTAAAACCCAAAGCGGTATATAACCGTAATTAGTAACGTAGTGGCTCGTTGCCGAATGTTGAGTAGCATTTAAATTTATTTGCCTTTTCATCTTTTTTAATATATCAATTACTTGTTTACTCTTATCTTTATTTGTTGTAAAATTACGTGGAACTAAATAATCTTTTTCACGATAACCATATTTTAAAGACAATTGATAACTAATTATTGATTTAATATTATTTTCAACAATCAAAATGTTTTTAAATAAGATATTTCTAAAAGTTCTATCAAATAAAAATAAACTATATATTTCTTCAAAAGTTACACCATTAATATATCTTCTATCAACATTACTTCTCATAAAAAGATGTCTATATCCATTTATAAAGAAATAATTTTCTCGAAATAACACTTCCTTAGCATATTCCGGATCATTAATAATTAGCCCTTTACTTTTGAAAATCTCTATCTGTTCATTTAGGGTTTTAAAATCCTTTTTCATTCTTTTCTCTCCTACCTAAATAAGTATATCACAAAATCATAAAAAAAATATGTTTTTTTTATGAAATTTTTACATATTTTTTATGAAACATCAAAATCATTCTCTTATTTTTTATTTTTCTTTTTATTTTCTAAATATTTTATATCATCTTTTTCAACTACTTCTGCATCTACAGTCTTTTCTTCTTTTTTAGTTTCACTATTAACTATTGTTACTGTTTTTTTATTAAATACAAATCCAATAATTTCTAATATTGAATATATTATTAATACAATTCCTATAGCTTTAAAAGCTAAATTAACTTCTAATATAGTATAAATTCCACCACCAATTAATAATAATGAAAGAATTAAAGAAATCCAAAACTTATTAGTTTTCTTATCTACATATAAAGCATTAATTAGACGATTAATACCAGCGAATAAAATCCAACCACCAATAACTAATCTTACTAAAGCTTCCACAACACCTGCTAAAAAAATACAAACAACACCAAGTACACACATTACAATACCAATTATCATTTCTCCAGATGATACATTATTATCTTTTTTTACATCTAAATAATTTTTAACACATTTAAAAAGACCAATTAATATTAATAATCCTCCAAATATATAAGTTGTAAAAATTACAACTGCATCAGGTCTTGTATACATAATAGAACCTAAAATTAAAAACAAAATAGAACTAATTAAAACAAAAATATTTGAATAATCTTTAAAACTTATTTTCATAAAAACCTCACTCTAAGTAAAGTATACTATAACTCCTAAAAAAATAAAATAATATTTACTGTTTAAAAATAAAAATATTAAATATAATCATTATCTTTACACAATTTAACATTAATAAATCTTGAAATTTTATTTTTTTTTAATATAATTATATTAGGAGTACATATATGAATAGAAAAGAAATAAAAAAAGAAGCTAAAGAAAAAATAAAAGGAAATAAATTTAGTTTATTTTGGCCAGTATTTATAATAATTATGATTGAATTATTCTCTATTATTATTTTTATGGTTCCTTATATATATAGCATTAACGATAAAACAACAACTTATGATAATGTTAAAGCTGCATGTATATTTGGAATTGTATTAGTAAGTACAATCGCTCTAATATTTTATATTTCTTATAATAAATTTATATTAGATTTTATTAGAAATGATCGCTTTGATTATGAAAAAATAATTGAAGGAATAAAAGGTAATGCTTTTAGATTTCTATCAGCTATAATACTAATTATTATAATTACAGTATGTAGTTCATTATTATTAATTGTTCCTGGAATAATAGTATTTCTTGGATATCAAATGATATTCTTTATATTAATTGATAGTGATTATGAATTAGGAATTATTAAATCTCTAAAAGAAAGTAGACGATTACTAAAAAAATATCGTTTAAATTATTTAATGTTTAAATTAAGTTTTATAGGATGGAGATTACTTTCTATTTTAACTTTAGGTATATTAAATATATGGTTAATTCCTTATATAAAAACATCATACGCATTATATTATGAAAAATTAAAGAAAATTCCAAGAGAAGAAGAAAATACTAATAATGATAAAGATAGTAAAATAGTGACTAAGAGTTGAAGAATTACTAGTAATTCTTCTTTTTATATGATAAACTAGTTATTGTGAGGTAGTTATGAAAAAAACAAAAATAATATGTAGTATAGGACCAAGTTGTATGGATCCAAATACTTTTTTTGAAATGGTTAATGTTGGATGTAATGTTGCAAGAATTAATTTTTCACATGCAAGTATTGAAGAAAGAAACAAAATATTAGAAACAATTAATACAGTTAGAAATAAAACTGATAGAACTATAGGTATTTTATATGATACTAAAGGTCCAGAATTTAGAAATGGTACTGTTAAAGAAGATGGTATTAAATTAATTGAGGGAGAATATATTAAAATAGTTAAAGAAGATGTAATAGGAAACGAAGAAAGATTTTCTGTTAATCACAAAAATGCTATTGATAGTATTCAAATTGGAAATGAAATATTACTTGAAAATGGTTTAATGAAATTAGAAGTCGTAGATAAAACTGATGATTATCTTAATTGTAAAATTATTACTGGAGGTATATTAGAAAGTAAAAAGAGTTTATCCGTTCCAGGAGTAAAACTTGATATTCCATTTATATCAAAGGATGACTATGATGATATTATATATGCATGTAGAAATCAAGGCAATTTCTTAGCATTATCTTTTGTATCATGTAAAGATGAAGTATTAGAAGTAAGAAAAATCCTAGAGAAAGAAAATCGATTAGATATGAAAATTATTTCTAAAATAGAATCACAAACTGGTATTCAAAATTTAGATACAATTATTGAAGCAAGTGATGGAATAATGGTTGCAAGAGGAGATTTAGGTGTTGAAATTCCTATGGAAGATTTACCAATATGGCAAAGAAAAATTACAAATTCATGTAGACGTCATGGTAAAATATGTATAATTGCAACTGAAATGTTAGAAAGCATGAAAAAAAATATTCGTCCTACAAGAGCTGAAGTCACTGATATTGCTAATGCGGTTTACGATGGAGCTGACGCTGTTATGCTAAGTGGTGAAACCACAACAGGAATTCATCCAATTGATGCTGTTAGATATATGGCAAATATTTGTGAACATATTGAAAAATCGAATAATAATAATTCAATCTATGAATCAGATATTAATGATAAAAATGTTGAAGCAATTGCAAAAAGTGCTGTAATAACAGCCAATGATTTAAATGCTAAATTAATAGTTATACCTACAATTACTGGAACAACGGCAACTTTAGTTTCTAAATTAGAACCAAAATGTCCTATCTTAACACTAACAACTAATAAAAATGTTGCTGAATCATTATCATTATATTATGGAATATATCCACTTGTAATTGATGAATATAAAGTAACAGAAGAAGTATTTGAAGCATCAAAAGAAAAAGCAATTAATTTTATGAATTTACATAAAAATGATATCATTATTATGACTGCTGGTTTTAAAACTGATAAAAATTCAAAAGAAATTCCAAAAACAAATTTAATGAAAATTGAAATTATTTAAAAGGAGAGACATGAAAAAAATTACAGAACAAGAAGCACTTAATTTATTAATGGAAGGAATTGATTTAAAAGATTTAAATAAACCAGAAAACAAATGGATATTACATAGTATATATGTAGGTCTTGCTGCAAGAAGAATTACAGAAAAACTAGGATTAAATGATTCATATGCACTGAAAATAGGATACTTACATGATATAGGAAGAAAAATTGATCACAATAATCATCCTATTGAAGGATATAAATATTTAAAACGATTAGGCTATGATGATATAGCTAAATATTCTTTAACACATTCATTCTATAATAATAAAATTACTAACACTGTTGGTCTTGGACCTAAAGATCCTATAAAATATGAATTTATTAACAATTATCTAAATTCTATCCCTATAGACCTATTTAGTAATATTGTTCATCTATGTGATTTATTTTGTTTAGATACAGGATTTACTACAATAGAAAATAGATTACTTGATTTAATTGAAAGAAAAGGCATAAACGACAATTTCTTTTCTTATTATCTATCAATATTAGATTTCAAAAGATGGATAGAATTAACAACTAAAGCTAACTTTTATGATCTATTTCCAGAAATTAAAAAAGAAGAATTAGATAATCAAATAAATGATTATAGATTAATTAAAGATATTTCTTGTAAAAACAAACAAAAAACAAAAAAACATGATATAATATAAAAAGAAGGAGGAGTATGAAAAAAGTTTTGTTTTTATTACCTATACTTGCTATTACATTAACTGGTTGTTTTAACACTAAAACTGATGAGTTAACTGAAAAAAGTATTAGTTGCACGTTATCAACTAATGATGTAGTAAATGGGTATCAATTAAATTCAACTTATAAAATTAATTATACTGGTGATTTTGTTAAAAGTGTTGAAACAGAAGAAGTTGTAACTAGTGAAAATGAAACTATAATTGATACTTTTGAAGAAACACTTAACAACACATATAAAAAGACAAATGAAGCATATGGTGGATACGATTATAAAGTTACAAGAGAGACAGGAAAAGTTACTTCTAAAGTATTTATTGATTATAGCAAAATGAACTTAGAACAATTTATTAAAGATCAACCTTCATTAAGTAGTTATTCAAAAGATAACAAATTATTAGTTGAAGGAATTAAACAAATGTATACGAGTTTAGGTGCTAAATGTGAATAAACCTCATTATATGAGGTTTTAATATTATTAGAGGAGTTTATGAAAATAAAATATGATTTAAGTAATAATTATTTTAAATATTTTAATGAAGCTAATGGAGTTGGTTTTAAAAAGAAAAGTTTATTAAAAAATAAGGGTAAAATTGAAAAAGCAACAACTATACTTATAAAAAATTTTATAATATTCTTTTTAATTTCTATATTATTTATTTATGGATCAGTTACCTATAATTATAAAATATTAATGACATTCGGCGAAATTTATATGATGATATCTTTTTGTTATATTTATCTACTTGGCTTTTTATTTTATAAAAGCAAGTCGAAAGTAAATAATCATAAAGGTGAATTAATAATAAATAAAGATGGTATAAGAGATGAAAGCAGTGATAAAAAAATCATTTCCTTATCTTGGAATAATATAGAATTAGTAGCAGTAACTAATAATACAATTACAATAATAACAAATTTACCTATTCTATTTATAATTAATAACGATAGAAAAGAAGAAATTCTAAAAGAAATAAAAAAATACTCTAATGTTAAAATCCTATATTAAAAGTTGGTTAACGATGTAAACCAACTTTTTCTTTTAATAATTCATATTTTTTCTTTGCAATCTCATTTGTTTTTTTAATTCCATTATCAAGTATCTTATCAATTTCAGAACTATTTAATAATTCATAATATTTATTTTGAATGGGTTTTAAAACACTAATTACTATATCAGCAACATCTTTTTTAAATGTTCCATAATTAGCATCTTTATATTTATTTTCTATTTCTTTAATACTTAAATTTGTTAAACAAGAATAAATATTAATTAAATTACTAATTCCCGGTTTATTCTCGATATCAAATACAACACTTGTTTCAGAATCAGTAGTTGCAGACATTATTTTTTTACGAATAACATTCTCTTCATCTAGTAAATATATTACTCCTTTAGGATTATCACTTGACTTACTCATTTTTTTAGTAGGATCAACTAAATCACATATTTTAGCACCACTTTCTGGAATAAGAGGCTCTGGTATTTTAAAAATATCACCATATTTTTTATTAACACGTTCTGCAATATTACGAGCAAGTTCAACATGTTGTTTTTGATCTATTCCTGTTGGAACAAAATCTGGATCATATAAAAGTATATCACTAGCCATTAAAACCGGATATGTAAATAAACCAGCTGAAAAGTTTATGTTTTTTTCTTTTTTATCTTTAAACTGTGTCATTCTTCCAAGTTCTCCATAAGGAGTTAAACACTCAAGAATCCAAGACACATTAGCATGATAAATATTTTCCGATTGTAGAAAAATAGTATTTTTATTAGGATCAAGTCCACATGCTAAATAAATAGCAAGTAAATCTCTAATATTTTTTCTTAATATATTTGGTTCTTGTGGTACTGTAATAGCATGCATATCAGCAACAAAAACAAAACTTTCATAATCTTCTTGAAGTTTTAACATTTGTTTAATAGCACCTATATAATTACCTAAAGTTAAATTTCCACTTGGTTGTATACCAGTTAATACTCTTTTCATACCTAACTCCTTTATAAAACTATATAAATAAAATATCATACTTTTTTAAATTAATCAATATTTGTATCAACAAATTGACTTTATTTAAAATTTATGATAATATTATCACGTAAGCAAGGAAACTTGCATATAATAAAAATGGAACACTTAATATCGCATGTTGAGTGAAGCCGATATTTGTCTTTTCCACTTAAACTATGCAATAGTTTGGTGGATTTCTTTTTAAATTAAAGCTATAAACAGCAATAATATTAAAGGATGATAATTATTACTAAAGATAGAATTAAATAATCTTTCTTTTTCATTTTATCGCCTCCCCTCAATTTAAAAATCTTGGTTTGGCTCCACCCAACTAATTAAATGTTCCAAAATCATAGTATCACAAATGATTTTTTATTTCAGTGTAAAATGTAATATATTTGCAAATATATTTATTTTTTAAATATTTTATATAAGCCATAAATTATAAAATCAATAATTAAAAAACAAACAACAAATCGAATTAATACTGGCAACGTTGGAATATCACCTAAAGATAACCAAGAGAGTCCTTGAAATAACCAACTGTTTAAAACAAAAGATATTATAGAAATACTAATTATTTTTTTATTATTTTTAAAAAAATTACTGCCTTTTAATACAACAAAATATATTGTTAACATACCTAAAACATTTAATATAATATCATCTATATCAAATACTCCAGCATGACTAATTAATTGTACAATTTCTACAAGAAAAGAAATACAAATACTAATAATTAAATTAGTTTTAAAACTTTTTATATTAAATATTTTTATAATTAAATATTCAACAGGCATTAATATTATAAAATTTCCTAAAAGATTAACAATAATATTATGACTATGTGGATATATAAAACATTCTATAATTGTTTTAAATGGAATTAAATTAAAACTATTAAAAGAGCTATATCTTCTACCAAATACAGTTAAGTTTAATAAAAGAATTAAATATAAAACCAGAATTATAATAAATGATATTTTATTCATTCTTTCTCTATCTTCTAATTTATCATAAAAATTATTAGCAACCATTCTATTTACTACAAAAACCATTATCATAAAAAATGAATTATAAATTATTTCTCCTAAGTAGGAAATAAATATACCACGACCTGTATCATATTCTGTCTTTAAATACCATAAATATAAAATAAGTAATAAACTATACATAATAACCCCAATATAAATAAATAACTTATTCTTTTTGGTTTTACTTGTATCAATATAATTTACTATTTCATTAATATTTTGATCACTCTTTTTATCTTCTTTTCCATTTAAAAGTTCTGACACAGAAATATCAAGTTCTTTCGAAAGTGGTATTAAAAGTGATATATCTGGTGTACCTCTACCTGTTTCCCATCTTGAAATAGCTTTCTCTGTAACTCCTATTTTTTCTGCTAACTCATCTTGAGTTAAATCTTTTTCTTTTCTTTTAGTTTTGATTAATTTTGAAATATTATCTATATTCATAAAATCCCTTCTTTCAAAAAAAATTATATAAATATTAATCAGAATTAGCAACCTATGAATCGTAGGATTAAAAAAAACTATTTCAAGAATTTAATTTCTTTACTTTAGTTTGATCTATTTTTTTAACTGCTTCTATAAGAAGTGGTTCTATCTCTTTTATTTCTTCAAGGGTGTAATAATCTTTTACTACTATTCCTTCAATATAATTTGCTAATTTAGTAAAATTAATACAATAGAAATTATTCTTTAAATAATCATTTACATAAAACTCATTAAAACCAGTTGCAATACCATCTGAATAAACTAGCATCTCTTCAGATTCTAAATCATATAACTCTCCACTACGTCCTAAAAGAATATCTTTATAATCCCATAAATATTCTTCTGATTCATATGTTTTTTTATCTACTGCTATTATAATATTATTTGCATTATATACACATATAGCTTCTCCATTTCTAATAATATATGTTCTATAATTATCTATATGATTATAATTGGGATGTATTTTTTTTAACTTAGGTTTACCATTTTTATCATATTGACATCCAGCTGTTGTAAGCATTACTCCAAGTAAACCTATTGCTATTATTCTTTTTTTTAATTCATGTAGTTTATTTTTATCCATAGCTCCTCCATTTGTCTCACTATAATAACTCTTTAAACTTAAGAAGTCAATAAAATGGTTGAAAGAAAACTAAAAAAGATTTATAATATTAGCATGTGTGAGGAGAGAAAATTATGAATAAAATAATGATTAAAGATTTAAAAAAATATTATGAAAAAGAAATAGAAATGCAAGCAACAGTTGATAATGTTAGAAATTTACAATGGGTACAATTTGTAATACTTAAAGATTCAACTGGTAAAGTTCAAATGACTGTTGAAAAAAATGATGATAATAAAGAATTAAATAGTATTGTTGATAAAATAACACTTGATAGTACAGTAAAAATTAAAGGAATATTAAAAGAAGCTCCTAAAGTTAAGATGGGTGGTATGGAAATCATACCAAATAGTATTGAAATTACAAGCTTAAGTGAAGAAGAAAAACCATTTAATTATAATGATTTAGATAATGTAAAATTAGATACAAGACTTGATTATAGATTTTTAGATCTTCGTAATGAAAGAAATAGAATGATATTTAAAGTTCAAAGTACTTTAAATAAATATTTAAGAGAATATTTATATAATAATGATTTTACAGAAATTCATACTCCTAAATTAATTGGAACAGCAAGTGAATCTGGAAGTGAAGTATTTGAAGTAAAATATTTTGATAGAAGCGCATATCTTGCTCAAAGTCCTCAATTTTATAAGCAAATGGCTATATCTTCTGGATTTGATCGCGTATTTGAAGTAGCTCCTTGTTTTAGAGCTGAAAACTCTAATACTTCAAAACATGCAACAGAATTTACTAGTTTTGATGTAGAATTTGCCTATATTGATTCCTATCAAGATGTAATGGATTTAGAAGCAGAAATGATAGTATATGCTTTCTCTAAATTAAAAGAAGAAATGGGAGATGAAATAAAAAGAATATTTGATGTAGATATAGTTGTACCTACTCTACCATTTCCATGTATGACATTAAGTGATATATATAAAGAACTTGAAGAAAGATATAATTATAAAGTTACTGAAGAAGAAAAAGTAGATCTTACAACTGAAGCAGAAAGATTATGTAAAAATTTAGCAAAAGATAAATTTAACCACGAATTCATATTTGTTGTTGACTTTCCAGCTGAAAAACGTGCTTTCTATCACATGAGAGATGAAAATGGAAAACTTCAAGGATACGATTTAATATGGAATGGTATTGAAATAACTACAGGTGCAGAACGTGAACATCGATACGAAGAAATCGTAAAAAATGCAAAAGAAAAGGGATTAGATAAAGATGTTAAATTCTATCTAGAATTCTTTAAATATGGTTGCCCTCCACATGGTGGATTTGCAATTGGACTTGATAGACTAACAATGTTAATGTTAAATATACCTACTATAAAAGAATCAATGTTTTTATTCCGTGGACCTAATAGACTCAATCCATAGAATCATTGATTCTTTTTTTTTATTCAGTAAAATACAATACTGATGTTAAAACACGTCCTCCACCATCAACTTTAGTTAATTTTGTTGTACATCGATTTTTAAAGAATAAAGCATTTGATCCACCTCCATCTAAATTAACAGCTATTCGACAATTAAACTTATCTAGGCTAACTTAGAATTTATTATTTTATTCATATTGAACCCCTTTTCATAATTTTATATCTCTTTATTAGTATACTAATTTTTAAAAATAAATTCTATTTTTTTAATACAATTTTTGTAATTATTATTCATATCTTTTTCAATCTATTATTTATTTAGTATTTTATTACCATATTCTATTATATCAATACTAGTTTTTCTTTCTATTAATTTAACTAAATTACTTCTTACTTCATTAATATTATTACTAATGTTATATATATCAAAAAGTTCTTCTTTTGTAAGTTCTATATTTCCATCTTCTTTATCACATAGTATTATTTTTTCTAATTTAGAATTTATAATTTTACGATAATCTTCATCATAATTAAAACTAAATATTCTTTTTAATATTTTTTTACTTCTATCTGTATCATCAAATAAAAGAAAGTATAAAAGTCTAGAATTTTTATAGTCATCAAAAACTAATTCTTTTAACTCATTCAAATTAAAAGCAAATGCTTCTATTACAGATAAACTACTAGGAAATGTAATACTTCTTAATTTTTGACCAAGAAATACGAAATTGCCTATATAAAGAAGTCCATCATTTAAGATAACATCTCTTATAACTGATTCTCCAAAAATAGATCCACTTATCCTTTTTAAAGTAGAAGGTAATACTACTACTTTATTATCTGATTTCTCCTTAATATGTGATAATAATTCTTTATCTCCACTTGTATTATCAATTGCTTGTATTCCTTCTGGTAAATAATAATAAATATCAGTAAAATTATATTTTTTTTCTATTTTATGATAAAGTTTATAAATATCATAGAAAGGTGGCTTATCTCTCCCATCAATTTCATACAAAGTATAAATTGTTTCAAGTGGTAAATAATTATCCCATTCAAAATTAATCCATGGTAAATTTATACTTTTATTTACTACTGTTCCATTTTTAAAATATTTATACTCTTTAAAAAAATTATTAAAACTTTCATGATCATCAAAAGCTAAAAGTAAAGCGAGTAAATTTCGATTGAATAAAATATCAGCATATCTATATTTACCATCAGCACTTTTCAAATAAGAATTTAAATATTTAATTGCTTTTTTTAATAAATTATTCTCTTGTAATTTTTTAGCAATAGGACTAATTCCTTGATTAATATTATTAATTTTATCAAAAATAATTTTTATATAATGATCTATTTCTTTATAATAATCATTTCTTGGCAAATATAAATCAAATTTAGTATATTCTTCAGTTTGATTATTAATATCAAATGTTAAAATATTAAATTTTAATTTATATAAAGTATCTCTATATAATATTTTTGGTAAGTATTCTTTAAATACTTCTTCTATCACTTGTAAATGTTCTGTTTCTTCAAGTAATCTATCTTTATTATCAGAAGTAACAGTTATATCTTTAAGATTTATTACTTTAGTCATATATTCTTCTATCATTTTATCTTTATTTTCAAAAATATACTTTTCTAGTTCAATCTCTGTAATAGCAAAATTTTCTAATATTATAGTTTCTATATCTTTATCTAATTCTAAAGCTAATAACTTTTTAATTTCTAATAATCTAGTAAAATTACAATTTAATTTTTTCATTATTTCTAAATAAAAATTTAATTTAAAAATATAAATACCCTTTCTAATATTATAATTCTCTCGACAATTTATTAATTTGTTATAAATATCCATTCTATTTTGATAAATATTATTAGTATAAATTGCATTATTAATAGCATAAATTTGATGAGTAATAGTTTTAATAGTTATTTTACTTCTATTTTCTGATTCTATTAAGTTTCTAAGTTCCATATTTCTTTTTATTCTAGCAGCTGGAGAAAAAAAATCTATTAATTTATGTTCTTTTTTTTCATATTCCTGTCTTCTAAATTGAATTGCTAAAGTCTTTAAAATAGTATTGCATTTTAAATTATAAAGTAATTCTCTTATAACAAATATTTTAATATTCTTTATAGACAAATTTATATCTATTTCTTCAAGTTCTTTTTTATTTTTATTATCTTTCCTTACAACTTCATTTAATTCGTATAATTCTTTTATTAATATATTTGCTAGTCTTTCCCCTTCTTTAGATGTATTTTCATTATATTTTATAATACTTGCTATATCATTTAAATTAATTTCTTTTTTATATTGTAACAATAATTCATTTTGTTCTTTACTTAATTCTCTAATACTTGGTAAATATACATCACTTACATCATATGGTGATAAAGTGGTATTAGTATCACCAATATCTATTTTATCTCTAACAAATACCTTTATTAGTTTATTAATCAAGTTCATGTAAATAATTCCCCTTTAATTAGTGCGTATTATATCACAAAACAAAGATAAACACAATAAATATAATTATTTGATATATAATTTAAAATATGGTAAAATCTTGTAATGAAATTAACTTATAAGTTAAAAAAATTAAGAGGAGGCATTTATGTTTAATTTAGTATCTAAGTTTAATCCATCTGGAGATCAACCACAAGCTACTAAAAAAATTAGTTAACGGTGTTAATGATGGTAAAAAACATCAAGTATTACTTGGTGCAACAGGAACTGGTAAAACTTTTACTATTGCAAATGTCATTCAACAAACTGGTAAACAAACATTAGTTCTTGCTCATAATAAAAAACTTGCAGGACAATTATACTCATAGTTAAAAGAATTATTTCCAAACAATCATGTTGAATACTTTGTGTCATACTATTTCACATACATAAATTCTGTGTTATTTAGTCCATCTAATACCATTTAATTCATAAAAAAATGGACTATTTAATACTAAATGGATTAAACGAAACTAGATGTTAAAATAGAACTTTGTGACTTGCATTGTTTCTAATTCGAGAACAATTAAAATCAACTAAAAAAATAATTAGTTATATTTCAAACTAATCATTCAATAACCAATCAATTATATTTTTGTGAATTATTCCATTTTGTGACATATCAAATTTATCCATTGAAATAACATATTTAGGATAATTATCTTTTATGTTATTATAAACATTGAATTCTCTATTAATAATATTATCATCTGCTAAATAATAACATACTTGATAATATTCTTTTTGTCCATCTTTTATAGCTATAAAATCAACTTCTCGATGGTCAAGATTTCCTACTGTAACATCATAACCTCTATAATTAAGTTCATTATAAACAATATTTTCTAAATAAGCTCCCATTTGTTCTTTTTTTGAAGTATTAAGTATTTGCCCTAATCCCAAATCCGTTAAGTAATATTTATATTTACCATTTAATATTCTTTTTCCTCTAATATCATATCGTTCAGTTTTTTCTATTAAATTTGCTTTGCACATATATTCCAAATAATTATATAATGTTGTCTTTCCTACATTTCTATCATCATTTACTTCAAAATATTTAACCAAACTTTCGGCAGAAAAAGTTTGTGAAGGAGTTGTGGCAATATATTCAGCAACTCTATTAAATAAATCTAAATCTGCTATATTAAATCTTTGAATAATATCTTTGACTACTATAGAATTATAAACATCAGATAAATATGTTCTAATTTCTGATTCATCACTTAAATTAAATCTTTGTGGTAATCCACCCCATTTAACATAGTTATTAAATTGTTCCTCTATTTTATATTTATCAAGTTCATAATTTTTTAATTCACACATCTCTTTAAAAGAAAATGGTTTTATTTTAAAACTTACATAACGACCAGATAGGAGTGATGCAAGTTCTCCAGATAATAAATCACTATTAGAACCAGTTATAAATATAGATATATTATTCTTATACTTTGCCTTATATGAATTAATTGTCCTTTCCCATTCTTTAACATATTGTATTTCATCAAAGAATAAATAATATTTATTATTATTAATCATTTTATTTTTTACATATTTATCCAAATCCTTAAATGTTTTAATATCAGAGTAATCAATTAATTCAAAATTTATATAAATAATATTATCTTCTTTAACACCTTCTTTTTTTATTTCATCTATTATTTGATTTAAAATAACTGATTTACCAGATCTTCTAATTCCGGTAATTACTTTAATTAAATCTCGTTCATAAAAAGGTCTCATTTTTTTTAAATAATTTTCTCTTATTACCATATTCTTTCCTCCCAAGATAATTATATAATAATTTTTCAACAATGTCAATTTTGTCTTTTCAAAAAGACAAAACACAAATTTTAATAAATTTTGTATTATCACTTATAGTATGTTTTAATATTATGAATTTATTCATTATATAATAAATAGGGACTGTAACTATACTAATCAAGTTTATTATTATTTTTGATAAAGTTACATATCCAACTTTATGTATGAAAGTCCATACTTTTAAATTATAATGATACATACTAAAAACCTTATTAAATAAACTATTTTAATAATAATTTTTCGCGAGTTTCGTTTAAAATTGGTAATCCATATCTAATTCTTTCTTTTTCGTTAATATTTTCTTCAAAATTATATTTAGCACATTTATCTTTAAATCCTAAACAATTATATGTCTCATATATACTTCCTTTGTTGTCACAATGATACCCACATATTAACCATGTCTTGCTCCATTTATCATATAAATTATATATTATTTTTTGATTAGAATATTTTGCACATTGTTTAACTAAATCAAAACCTTCTATTTGAGCATTTCTTTCTAATAATAAATGATTGCAATTTTTATAATACACTTTTAATATTTCTTTTTTATTTTCATTGATAAATATGTCATTAAGCTCTTTGTATGCTTCGGCTATACAAATATTAGGAGCTAATATTTTTTTATCTCCTATAAGATCTTGACATGCATGTTCAACTTCATGAGCTATAATACCAAGTAAAAAATATGCTGATAGTTCATTAGAATAATCAATATCTACATACTTTTTTAGAATTTTATAATGAGTTTCAATAAGTTTTTTTAATCCAATCATGTAAATATGAATCATTTTGTATATATTACGGGTATATAAAACACCTCCACCTGAATATTTTTTATATTTGTCATCGTAAACACCATAATCAATAAAGTGTTCTATATTACTAATTGAAAGCATCTGTTTCAAGATTATTTTGACAAGTTCTGTGGAAATTCCATTATTTTTTATCCATCTAACATCATCTAAAAGCATCAATATATTATCTTCACATTTTATAATATGTGACATTTTATCACCAACTTCTTAAATTGACTTTATATTATATTACCAATAATATAATATTTCAAGCACAACATTATTAAAAATTAATATTTTTTTGGGAATTATTTTCCTATTGTAATATATAAAGAAAAATGATAAAATCTTCTAGTAAAGAAAGACGAAATCCGATAGTATCAAGGATTAAAAAATGTTCAGTGTTATTTAGGAGAGAATTTAAAATTTGTGACCTAAATTCGAGCAAGACCATATTTAACCAACTATTAACTTTATTGTGCTCGAATTATAATAAGTTGTGCTCGAATTTTTAGGTTAATAGTAGTCATAATAAAGGAGGCATTTATGTTTAATTTAGTATCTAAGTTTAATCCATCTGGAGATCAACCACAAGCTATTGAAAAATTAGTTAATGGTGTTAATGATGGTAAAAAACATCAAGTATTACTTGGTGCAACAGGAACTGGTAAAACTTTTACTATTGCAAATGTCATTCAACAAACTGGTAAACAAACATTAGTTCTTGCTCATAATAAAACACTTGCAGGACAACTTTATTCCGAGTTAAAAGAATTATTTCCAAAAAATCATGTTGAATACTTTGTATCATATTATGATTATTATCAACCTGAAGCATATGTGCCTTCAAGTGATACCTATATAGAAAAAGATGCTCAAATAAATGATGAAATAGATGAACTTCGTCATTCTGCAACTAGTTCATTATTATCATATGATGATGTTATTGTAGTTGCTTCAGTATCATGCATTTATGGTATTGGAGAAGTTTCAGAATATCAAAATAAAACTATAACACTAAAAGTCGGTGAATTTATAGAACGAAATAAAGTTATGATAAAACTTATTGATATGTTATACGAAAGAAATGAATTAGATTTTAAAAGAGGAACTTTTAGAGTTAGAGGAGATACATTAGAAATAATACCAGCATCAGAACATAGTCACGGACTTAGAATTGAATTTTTTGGTGAAGAAATAGATAAAATAAGTGAAATAGATGTTTTAACTGGAGCAATTATTACTAATAAAAAGAGTGTTACTATATTTCCAGCTAGTCACTTCGTAACAAATGATGATACTTTAAAAATTGCTGTTTCGAGAATCAAAGAAGAACTTTCTCAAAGAATTAAATATTTTAATGACAACAATAAACCATTAGAAGCAGAAAGAATTCGTGAAAGAACTAATTATGATATGGAAATGCTTACTGAAACAGGATTCTGTCACGGAATAGAAAATTATTCAAGACATTTAGCCTTAAGAGAAGAAGGAGAAACTCCAACTTGTCTTTTAGATTTTTTTAAAAAAGATTATTTGCTTGTTATAGATGAAAGTCATGTAACTGTTCCCCAAATAAGAGGAATGTATAATGGTGATAGAGCAAGAAAAATGAATTTAGTTGATTATGGATTTAGATTACCTTCTGCTCTTGACAATCGACCTCTTAAGTTCTCTGAATTTGAATCAAAAGTTAATCAAGTAATATATGTTTCTGCTACCCCTGGAGAATATGAATTAAATCTTACAAATAATAAATTTATAGAACAAATAATTAGACCAACAGGCCTATTGGATCCAACAATAGAAGTTCGTAAATCCATGGGACAAATTGATGATTTAGTCGGAGAAATTAATGATCGAATTAAGAAAAACGAAAGAGTCTTAGTTACAACTTTAACAATTCGTATGTCAGAAGAACTTACAAATTATTTGAAACATTTAGATATTAAAGTTGCATACCTTCATTCAGAAATTAAAACTTTAGAAAGACTAAAAATAATAAGAGATTTGAGACTTGGAAATTATGATGTATTAGTTGGAATAAATTTATTACGTGAAGGTCTTGATATTCCAGAAGTTAGTCTAATCGCTATAATTGATGCTGACAAAGAAGGATTCTTAAGAAGTGATCGAAGTCTTATTCAAACAATAGGAAGATGTGCAAGAAATGAACACGGTCATGTTATTTTATATGCAGATAAAATAACAGATAGTATGGACTATGCAATTAAAGAAACTAATAGACGTCGTAGTATCCAAATAAAATATAACGAAGAACATAATATTGTTCCCAAAACCATTCAAAAAGAAATTAGAGATTTAATAACTAATGTTGATGAAAGAGATAGTAAAAAAGAAAAAGTTAAATTAAATAAAAAAGATAAATTAAATATGATATCTAGAATTGAAGAAGAAATGAAAGAAGCTGCTAAAAATCTTGATTTTGAAAGAGCCATGGAACTTCGTGATATCCTATTTGAAATGAAGAGTGATTTATGAGATTTACTAAAATATATATAGAAATAACCAATATATGTAATCTTAATTGTTCATTTTGTTCTAAAGATAAAATTAAAAAACATGAAATGACATTAGATGAATTCGAAATAATTTTAAAGAAAATAAAAGGATATACTAAAACCATATATTTACATGTAAAGGGGGAACCTTTACTACATACACATCTTAAAGAAATGTTGTTATTAACACAAAAATACGAATTTAATGTCAGAATTACAACAAATGGAACTCTTTTAAAAGAAAAATATAATATTATTAAGAATTTTAATAATATAAAACAGATCAATATATCATTACATTCCGAAAATAATAAAGATAACTATTTTAGTGATATTTTTAAAACATGTGATTTATTATCAAATAACATTCCTATAATCTACAGAATTTGGACATTAAATAATTTGAAATTAAATAAATTATCCACAATTATTGTGGATAAAATTATTTCCTATTATAATCTAGATAATAGTTTAAAGAATAAAATATTAAAAGAAAAAAATATTAAAATTAAAAATAACATATACTTAGATAAAGCTAATTTATTTACATGGCCTAATGAATCTAGTAATAATAAATCTATTATTGGGTCTTGTTTAGGAACTAAAACACATATAGGAATTCTAAGTAATGGTACTGTTATTCCATGTTGTTTAGATAGTAGTGGTTTAATAAAATTAGGTAATATTTATAAAGATGACATAAATAAAATTCTTAGTAGTAAAAAATTTAAAGAAATAAATGATGGATTTAAAAATAATAAAATAGTTAATAAAATATGTCAAAGATGTAATTTTAAAGATAAAAATTTGTTAAACTAATTTTTTATAACAAAACATCAAGTAACATCATAATAACAAATCCAATTAAGGTAAAAATAGATATTATTTCTTTATTTTCATTGGTTTGACTTTCAGGAATTAATTCATCTACTACAACATAAATCATAGCTCCAGCAGCAAAAGAAAGAAAGAATGGTAAGATAGGTCTTATTTTTAAAACTAAAAAAGCTCCTATTACTCCAAATATAGGTTCAACTATACCACTTAATTGACCATAAAAAAATGATTTATTTCTTGATAATCCTTCCCTTCTTAATGGAACACTAATTGCTGTTCCTTCGGGAAAATTTTGAATACCAATCCCTATTGCTAAAGTCCAAGCTGATATAATTGTTGCTCCATCTAATCCATATAAAGTTGAACCAAATGCAACTCCTACTGCTAAACCTTCTGGAATATTATGAAGAGTTATTGAGGTTATTAACATAATAATTTTTTTATTTAAAGCCAATTTATTACTATTTATTTTATTTATAATCTTATCACCTACAAATAATAATAATCCACCACTAAGAAATCCCAATCCAACAACTAAAATAATATTCATATTTAAATTACGAGCCATTTCAATAGATGGTGAAATAAGTGACCAAAAAGAAGCAGCAATCATTACACCAGCAGATATTCCAAGCATTGAATCTAATACATTTTTATTAATTTTTTTAAACATATAAACTAAAGATGCACCTAAAGCTGTAATACTCCAAGTAAATAAACAAGCAAGTAATGTTTGTAAAATAGGATTTAAATTTAAAATAAAAGACATACTACCTCCTAAACTAAAATAGTTTATGAATTAGTATGCTTTTTGTTAATTATAGATAATCCATTAGCATAAGATAAATTACCAAATAAACTTTCCAAATCTATACTTTTATTATTATAAATATAATCATATAATTTTTCTATCATATAAACACTTTTATTAACAACTTCATCATATAAATCTAAAAAACTTTTATTATATATTTTATCCCTTTTCTTTATATTAAACCAATTAGAATGATTTAAATTTAAATAATAAGCACTAATACTATCATTTAAATCAAAATTATAAGAAAAATATCTAATATCTCTTCTTAAAAATCTAAGAAAAAAATTAATAAAACTATATCCTAATCTTTTAAATTTATAAGGATCATATCGAAGCAAATGAAATAATAATTTCATATTCTTTAAGCTTAAATAATATTTATTCCCCATATTATTTTCTTTAAACACATCTAGAAAAGCTTTATCTAGCATTTCACTAACTTTATTATTCTTTTTAGTATTTAATAATTTGTAACATTTATATTTCTTATAATCATAATTATTCTTATTAAGTATATAATTATCAATATAAGCTTCTATTACAAAATGATAATCTTTTTTTTTATTATTTTTCTTTTCTAAATCCCAATGTTTATAATTAACAAGAGGATGACATTTAGTATCACCTACATAATGAGTAACAAGTCCTGATAGAAATATAAATTTATCAAAATTCTTATCCTTCTTTATATCATTAACTAAATATATAAAAAATTTATTAACTTTGTTTCGATGACAATAAGCTGCCATTTTTCTAATATGCATAGACTTTTTAAAAGGAGGTATAATAGGATAAAAAAACAATATATCAAATCCTTGAGAATAAGTTACATATTCACTTACCTTATCTTTAAATCTATCTTTTATATTCTTATTTAACTTATCATATATATCATAAGCCATAAAAGAATGAGTTATTGTTGATGGCATAAAACTCCTTTCTAAAAGAAGATAACTTAGTTACCTTCTTAATTATTATTAGTTACTAAATCTAATGCTTTAGTAAGTTGACTATCATACGAATTTTCATCTTTAGCATCTTCATAAGGAATGGAATACTCTGGTTCTAATCCTTTTCCTCCAACACTTTCTCCATTTGGTCTTAACCATTCTTGAAATGTATATTTAACCATTGATCCATTAGATAATTCATGAGTCTTCTGAACTTTACTTTTACCAAATGTGACAGTTCCAACTGTATATGCTTTATATGAATCTTTTAAAGCTGCTGTTAAAAGTTCACTAGCAGACGCTGAACCTCCATTAACAAGTACAGCTATTTTATAATTACGATGTTCATCAGTTTTATCATAAAATTTTTCTACTTTATTTTTAGTTTTTAATTGATATATCATATCTCCTTTTTTTAGGAACAAACTAATTATATCACTAACACATGTTAAATATCCACCACTATTACCACGAACATCAATAATTAAAGAATCTATTTTTTCTTTTTCCACCTTTTCTAAATTCTTTTTAAATTGCTCGGCTGTATTAGCAGCAAATAAATCTATATAAATATAGCCAATTCTAGAATTATTATATTCAATTATTTTTGATTCAACTGAAGCTATATCTATACTATCCCTCATAACATCAAAAGACAATTCTTCTTCTCCTCTTAAAACTGTTATTTTAACAGTAGTACCCTTTTTACCTTTGACAATCGCAGATATATCATTAATATTCTTTTTAGTTACATCTTCATCATTTACTTTAATAATAACATCACCATTTCTAATACCAGCCTTATAACCAGGACCATCTTCATAAGCATTTCTAACTTCAACTTTTAAATCTCCATATTGAATTATTTCAACACCAATACCAACATATTCTCCATTTACTTTTTCATTAAAAGCTAAAGTTTCCTCTTTATCCATAAATACTGAATAAGGATCTCCTAAATAATTAATCATTCCATTAACTCCAGCCTCAAGTAATCCTTTTTCATCTACATCAGTATAATATTCATTTAATATTTCTGTATAAGTATCAACAAATTCATTTAATTCATGTTTAATACCGTAATTAACATTACCCCTTCCATACATAAATATGCCACCTAATAACATACCAAAAATTACTGTAATAATCATTATAGCAACAACTTCCATTAAATTAAATTTCTTATCTTTATTTAAAAAATTAAAATATTCACTCTTTTTAATCTTTTTTAATATGTTTTTAAACACACTATCACCTCTTAATTATATTATTATTCTATCACATTTTTTCCAAAAACAATTACTTTTCTTCAAGTAAATTTAGTTTATTGTCATAAAATAGAACTCTTGATATATAATCTTTATTATTTCCTTTAAATAAACTAGTTTTACTATTTGTATAACCTACTACTATATAATTGTTAGTCTTATTAACTAAATTTTCATTCGTTTTCTTAGCAACTATAATATCATTTAAAGTTTCATTTTTAGAACCACTATATGATTTAGTATTAATTATTTTTCCAGAATAATCAAATTCTACAAGCATTCCTTCAGACATTTTATCATGATATTTTAATCCAGTTATTTTAATATCTTTAGACATTGTATAACCTATTCCTATTAATGAATTATCAAGAAGAATAACTGAATTAAATTTTTCATCACTACTTCCACCTATTGTATATTTATCAATATATTCTCCATTTAAATCATATATAAATATACAAGCATCATGATTATTTTCTTCTTTTTTGTAAGATCCTGCAATATAAAGTTTATCATCTTTTTTCTTAATATCCATCATTCCATAATAATCAGTAAATTCATAATTTTTAATCCATAATCTTTTTCCATCAAGAGAATATTTAACAATTAAGCCATAATTAACAGCATCTTTTCCAACACATATATATCCATCATCTACTTGAATAATATCATTAAATATTCCCGATTTATTACCACCAAAATTATTAAACCAAATGATATTTCCATCATAATCATATTTAACAATAATACCACCACCAGTATCATGATTACCTATTTCTAAATTTTCATAAATACTTTGTCCAACTACAACTATTCCATCTGATACATCAATAATTTTTTTAAATTCCGTATCTCCAAGTACTTGATAATCTTTACTCCATATCTTTTTACCTTCACTATTATATTTAACAAGTAAACCTTCCCTAACTTTTAATTCAATTTGTTTTTCATCTTTAACATAACTTCCTACTACATAAATATTACTATCTACACTTACACTATCATAAAAAGTAGAATCATATTTACTATCAAAAGTACTTTCAAATTCAATATTTAATTCATTATCATATTTAACTAATTTAGCTTGTTCAGCATATACTTTATTATTATTATAGTTATATATTTTCATATCAATATATCTACTATTATGAAAATTACTAGATCCAACTCCAATATAATAATCATCAACTAAATTAATACTATTTAAAGTATCTATATAAACTATTTTACTATCTCTTTTCTTATATATAATATACATTCCAATTAATTCACTAATTATTACTAAAACTATTATTATTAAAACTATCTTAATTTTCTTATTTTTCATTATACCACCTTAATAATAATATCACTTTTTATAAGAAAAAACAACAAATAAAAACTGATATAATTATCAGTTTAAAATACTATATTATTAATTTATTATAAATGGATCAGTAATACTACCTTCACCAGAAAGAATTAATGTATCAGATTTTATATGAAGGACTGGTCGAAGAGCGCCAGCACCACAGTTGTCTTCGTCATAGCATTGATAAACAATGTTAAAGTATACACCTCCAACTAAACTCAAACGCATCGAACTTTGTGAATAACTAGAAGCCAACGACATAAACCAACTATAGTTTGCATCATTATTTAAAATCCAACTTCCTCCAGTAATATTATTTTGATAATACGTACTTATGTTACTATTCCAATAACTTGGGTTTGCTGAATATCCATAATCACTTGGATACAAGAGTCCAATTTTCCCAGTCCATGATGCTTGATTACCATACCAGATGTTACAATTTGAGTTTTGACTCCAATTTGAAACTGATACGTCACACATAGTTGTTCCTCTTTCCTCTATGTATACTTCTCTACTCGTTCCATCTATCATTCCTGTATCACTATTTATAGATACATTTCCAAGATGATATGTTCCATTTATTATTTGACTTTTAGCATCACTGCTTAAACTTCCATAATAACCGTTTTCTTCATTTAAATAATACATTACACCAGATCTTGTCCAGTCATCATAATTATATTTACCAACGGTTGGTTTCCATGCATAATTTGATTTATCTACAGGATCATTCCAATAATAATGAAGATATTTCGGAGTACCTGACATCCCCCAGTACGTTGATACTTTTAAGTTGTATGATACTGATTCACTATTTGTATAAGTAGTCTCCCCACTTGTTATTGGTGTGTCTTTCATTATTTTTATATTTCCATCTACTATTCCTACTATTCTCCATAATTCATTATTAAAACTTATATAGTTTCTAAGTCCTGAATCTATTGGTGTCATATTATTTTTTAAATTTAATTCAGTGTAACCATTTGTTCCATATAAAGCGTTATCATTAGTACTTAAAAATTTAGAATAACCATTATCATATGCTTTAGGAGGACACGTTGTTCCTTCTACTTGAAAATTATAATCATTTGTACCATCTGTATAAGTACAATAGTTTCCAGAGCCAGAATATCTGTAATCTCTTATTTCTCCTGCTCCTTCATAAAGTGTTCCATCTGTTTTTACTGCTACTATTCCTTCACTGCCAAGATTATCTACTATATGATCCCATAGTAACTCAACATTATCATTTGTTTTTTCTGTAAAATCACCGGTTACATTTACTTTAATTGATGCATAAACTTGTTCCCAATTTGCTAAAGTATAATCACAATTATCTTCATCTCCACCACAAATTGTTGTACTTTCTGATATCCTCATATATAGTCTATAGGTATGAACTATCTCATTTGTTGTATTATATGGAATTGTTGAAACATATATTCTTTTTCCACTTGATAAATCACTATATGATTGATTATCTACTAAAACTGTCTCAGAATTATTTACTACTTCAACTAATTTAAATTTTATTAAATTATCATTTATTCTTATTCCAGTTTGTGAGTCTCCGCGATTGATTACAATATCATACCAAATAGTTTTATTAGTCGTTGTGTTTTTTCCATCTACGGTAAATTCAAAATATTTAGTTGAATCATAAGTACTTGATGGCATTGCATTAGTAAGAGTTAGAGAATTAGATTCAGTGTAATGCATATAAATATCTCCAACTACTTGTTTTGAATTTGATGTACCTTGTCTTGAATAAGTATACGCTGCAAATGTTACTCCAACTATACTTATTAATAATACTGCTACTATTATTGCTATTATAACCTTTTTATTTTTCATATCTTACCTACCTTATAAAATAATTATACTATTATTAATAAATAAGTACAATAAAAAACTTAATAATAATCATATTATTTAATTTCTAAAAAATATTTCTATAAATCTACACAATGTTATTGTATACATAACACAAATATGATATATTGATGACGGTGGTAGTAGATATGATAGGTTAAAAGAATGATTAACTTTTATATTTACTATTTTTATTTGTGGAGGATTTACAATGAATGAAGTAATAGAGAAAGAAAATATAGAAATTAAAGATATGATATATGAGATTAGGGGAATGCAAGTAATATTGGATAGAGATATATCTAAACTATATAATGTTGAAACAAGAGTATTATTACAAACAGTAAAGAGAAATATAAATAGATTCCCAAAAAACTTTATGTTTCAATTATCATATGATGAGTTTATTGATTGGAGATCACAAAATGTGATGTCCAAAAACGACATAATAGGTTTAAGAAGAGCACCATATGCCTTTACTGAATATGGTATCATAATGTTATCTGGACTTTTGAAAAGTGATATTGCCACCAAGGTAAACATTAAAGTTATTAATGCTTTTGTTGCACTCAGACAATATGTATCAAATAATTTATTAGGGCAAAAATATATAAATGAATTGGTTTTAAAAGATTCTAAACGAATAGACTTAATCGAAGAAACTTTATCTAATTTTAAAGAAAAAAATAATCATATATTTTTTGAAGGTCAAATATATGATTCATATTCTATTATGTTAGATATATTAAATACATCTACAAATAGTATTATTATAATTGATAATTATTTAGATAAAAATATCTTAGATATTTTATCTAAAATAAATAAACGAATAACTTTAATTACAAATAAATATAATAATGAAGATTATAATAAATATAAAGAACAATATTCTAATATTGATTTAGTAATAAATAATAAAATACATGATAGATTTATTATTATCGATAAAAAAGTTTTATATCATTGCGGTGCTAGTTTTAAAGATTTAGGTAAAAAATGTTTTGCTATTACAAAAATAAATGACAGTAATATATTAGCCAATTTACTAGAAAATTTAAAGATGCTTTCATATTAATAAGTATTTAAACTTAGTTTAAAAAATATGACTACCAGTTAAAATATTGAAATCAACAATTATAATATACAAAAAAATTCGGAATTCAATTCCGAATTTATAGCATTTAGATTCATCATTCATTAATATTTATTAAATAATACTATAACTATTTATGAATAATTACAAAATATTTCTTTTTACCTTTTCTAATAATAGTATATTTATTAAATAAAGCTTTATCTTTAGAAATAGTTAATTCTAAATCATTTACTTTTTCCCCATTAACACTAATAGAATTATTATTTAAAAACTCTCTTGCTTCTCTTTTACTTGAACATATAGAACTTTCAACAAGTAAATCAACAATATTTTTATTATCATCTAATTCATATGATTGAAGACTATTAATAGACATTTTTAATTCATCTTCTGTTAAATCTTTAATATTACCTTTAAATAAAGATTCACTTATATGAATACATTTTTCTAACTCCTCTTCTCCTCTTAAATCTTTAATAAATTCAGAAGCTAGAGTCTTTTGAGCAAGTCTTTCTTCTGGACACTCTTCATGTTTTTTCATTATATCCATTATTTCTTCAGGTGTTAGAAAAGTAAATACTTTTAAATATTCTTCTACTTTAGAATCACTAGAATTTATTAAATATTGATATAATTCATAAGAAGTTGTTTTATCTTTATCAAGCCACAATGCATTCCCTGCACTCTTACCAAACTTTTCACCATTTTGATCAAGAATTAATGGCATTGTAAAAGCATAAGCATTTTTACCTAACTTTTTATTAATTAATTCAATACCTGTTGTAATATTACCCCATTGATCACTACCTTCTACTTGCATAATACAATTTTTATGTTCGTATAAATATAGAAAATCATATCCTTGTAAAAGAGTATAAGTAAATTCTGCAAAAGTTATACCAGTTTCAAGTCTTCTTGATATAATATCTTTATTTAACATGTAATTAACATTTATATATTTACCAATATCTCTTAAAAATTCTAAAATAGAAACATCTTTTGTCCAATCATAATTATTTACTACTTCTACATCTAATCCATTAAATATTTCTTCTACTTGTTTTTTAATACCTTTTAAATTTTTTTCTACCTTTTCATAAGAAATGATTTCCCTTTCGGCAGTAGGTCTTGGGTCTCCAATTAATCCTGTTGCACCACCTACAAGTAATATCGGATGATGTCCCGCACGCGCTAATCTTTTTGCTGTTACTAAACTAGAATAATGTCCAATATGTAGACTATCTGCTGTTGGATCAGTACCCCAATAAAAAGTTGCATCACAACCATTAATAATTTTTTCTATATCATCTCCAGCTTGATCTTTTATAAGACCACGCCACTTTAATTCTTCAAATAATGTCATATATACCTCCTAATATTCACTATTTAATCTTTCTTCAATAACTAATTGTTTATTATTAATTGCTTCTAATATATCTTCTTCTTGATAACCTAAACTATATAATATTTCAAGAACTATTTTAAATATATTAGAAATATTATTAATATTATTATTTTTACTATATAATGATGCTTCGTTATATAAATCTATTATTTTATCAAGTACTTTATCATTTAATTCTAAATTTAACTCTTTTATTTCTAATTTATGTACTCCATAAAAAGATAATATCATTGTTATAACATCAGCACATTCTTCTAATACTTTTTTATTATCTCTTTTTTTTATACTCCAATATTTAAAAACTTTTGTTTCATTTATAAATTCTCCTATTTCAACTAATAACTCAATTCTATTTTTTTTATAGAATTCTTTATCATTTCCATATTTATCTATAAATATTTTATCTAATCTCAAATTATTATCATATAATTTATTCCATTCGACTAAATTCATAATTCCTCAACTATCTCTTTAGCATGACTTGTACCTATTCTTGTTACTCCATGTTTTAAAAATTTTTCTGCATCTTTCTTAGTTTTTATACCACCACTTGCTTTAACTTCTAAAACATCATTTTTATGTTTATTAATTAAATCTATTACTTCTATAGTTGCACCTTCTTTATCAAATCCAGTACTTGTTTTAATAAAATTAACAAAAGTATCATTACAAATCTCAGTCATTTTAATTATTTCATCATCTGTTAATAAACATGTTTCAATAATTACTTTTAATACTTTACCACCAATACTATCTCTAATTAATTCTATTTCATCTTTTATATAATCATAATCTTTATTCTTTAATGCATTAATATTAATAACCATATCTATTTCTTTTGCACCATTTTCTATAGCATTAATAGCTTCAAATTGTTTTGTTTCTTTAGTTTGATAACCATTTGGAAAACCAATAACAGTTCCTACTTCAACTGTTGAATCTTTTAGATATTCACTAACAGCTTTAACATAGTATGGTGGAACTATTACACATGGAAAATGATATTTAATTGCATCATCACATAACTTAATTATATCTTCTGTTACAGATACTTTTGATAAATTAGTACTATCTATATATTCATTCATATTATAATATCCTTTCTAAATCTTTTAAATTATCTATTTCTTTATAATTATTATTATTCTCTTTATGTTTATAATTAAAATATATTACTTGAAGACCTGCTTTTTCTGCACCTTCAATATCCTTTTTTAAATCATCACCTATCATTAAACATTCATTTGGTTTATATTTAGAGCATGCTTTTATAAAAGCTTTTTTATTTGGTTTAATACATTCTTCTCCCCCAATTACTTCTTTAAAATATTTATCTATTTTAGCATGTTTTAATCTATTTAATTGAGGTTCTCTAAACCAATTAGTAAGTACTATAAGTTCATATTTTTTTGATAAATATTCAAGTACTTCTATAACATTATTATCTATATCACTCATATAACCAAATGCCTCTAAAAAACTATTTAAATAATTAATATCTATTTTAGATTCTATTTTAGAATTAATAAAGTTAACAAGTAATTCTTTATCATAATACCGAAATTCATTATCATATTCATCTATTATAGAACTAATATATTTATAATTATCTTTTATATCATACTCTTTTGTTATTTTCTTAATAGCATCTAAATAATCATCTTTCCACATAATTAAAGTATTATCTAAATCAAATATTATTCTTTTAATCATCATAAACTCCTAAAAAAATCATTACATTATAAGGACGAATAATCGTGGTACCACCTTACTTCTGTAATGATTTACACTCATTGTTTTAACGCAACTAACGTTTTAACTCCCTTTAGGTAACTTCCATATTAATATTATTAGTTTACACCTACCACTAACTCTCTTAAAATTAATTAATACTTAAACTAAAGTTCTTTGTTAAATATACCTATATCTTATCATAAATTTAAGTTTTTGCAAGCAAAACTTTACTTTTTTCTTATTCTAAAAAATATTTTTAGTTTTATATATATTTCTTAATTTTGTATAATACATTTTTTTCTTTATTATACTTTATTTATATTTTATACTTATCTTTCTATCCAAACGCCAAAGGGTTTTGGCGTTTATTATCATAAGTTTTAAGTCTGGAACTAACTATTTCTTCTATTCCGCATATTCTGTTATAACATAAGGTGATGTACCTTCTCCATTTCCTTTTAGAATCACCGTTCCAGGTTTAAGTGAAACAGCAGGCCGCGCGCCGTAACTAATATTCACAAAAGTGGTATACAGATTGCCCCCGGAAATAACATAACCTACAAAAGCATTATTGCTATTGAAACAGGCGGGCGACAAAAGCCAATAATATTTATTGTTATATAAATAATAATTTATGTTATTTGTTCCAGATACTCCACCTGCAAGGGACACTTCATCATAAGTTAGTAAGGCAATCGGATATTTTATTTGTCCTCTTGTGACACTTAATCTATCGTTTTCATTACTACATGTAAGAACCGGTGTATTCGTTTTCCAAATACTGTAATCATTCGTTTTATAAGAACTATTATATCTTAAATATACGTCAAAATATAAATAATGGCCTGTTAAACCTGATCCTGTTGTCGAACCACCATTTGGATTCCAGCCACCTTTATAAATAGTAGTACTTCGATCATTACACCATTCAGTATCTTCTAAATAGGTATCAAATTTATCTTTAATATTCGTTTCATACCAAGTATTTATTTTAGTTTGGATAGTTGATGGATGAGTATTCGTATTACTGTTATCATAAAGCATTTCATCAAGTGCTTCCTCAACTCCTTTTCCATCACTTATAGTTATATAACGTGCTTCTGTATTAGTTGTATAATATATATATTTAATACTAGTACAAGTACCACTTGCATTTAAACAAGTGTAATGAGCATTATTTATTTGATTATATTGACTGCTCCATTCATCATAATTTATTGTTTTGCTAATTATATTTGAATTTTCATCTACATCATCTAATATATAATTAGTTCCATTATAGGTAAAGCTCTTAGAAAACTTGTAATTTTTTGTAATTGCATTTATATAAGTGATAGAAGTATCTGCAGTTGCTGTTATATATAATGGTTCTACGCAACTACTTGTTCCATCACTACAAAAATAATATTTATTAGTTCCACTACTTACATAGTTTTCCTTCACACTATACCAATTTTTATAATATATTTCATTAGATGCTGCATTATCTAGATTGTAATTTGTTCCATTTGATGTAAATCCCGTACCTATATAAAATTTTAAAGTGTCAACTCCGGTTATATCAGTGCTTCCTCCTGTTACTTCATACATATAAGCAGTGGTTCCTGAAACGTCATACACGTAATACGCATAACTTGAAGTTCCAGTCGCACTACTAGAATTTTGAATTGTCCATTTTCCTACTAAACTAGAATCTATCGTTGTTGGTTTAGCTGCAGTAGAATCAAGTGTATATTTATTACTTGCATAACTTACATCATCTGCAAAATAATATAGAGTCGCTGATGCATAAAATCCTTTATTATTTAAATTAAACGACGTTGTATAGTTTTCAGTTTGATA
>Ga0247611_10001795_pt1 | contig 37244 bp, 19 predicted proteins | sample 177DNAGHGhighgp2_FD_192422 | JGI IMG/M metagenome (GOLD analysis project Ga0247611, IMG submission 192422) | Sheep rumen microbial communities from Palmerston North, Manawatu-Wanganui, New Zealand - 1770 DNA GHGhigh gp2 | ecosystem: Host-associated > Mammals > Digestive system > Stomach > Rumen... | reverse complement strand
CGCGCCGTGCCTGGCGACCTGATGAAGATCTTCTGGAACCGCAACGAGAGCCGTGGCAGCGATAGCGGTGCCATCATCGGCGTGGACAACAACCGCGATGCCGACCAAGAAGCGGGGCATAGCGTCATCTATCTGGGCTGTGAGGGCGACACGGTCACCTACTGGTCCTCGAACGGGCCCGGCAAGCATCCCGAAACGATGGGCTACAGCGTGGGTCGCTGCCACAAGTGCGACATCCAGCGTGTGGTGTTCACCCGCATCACGCGACCCGAGCGCTTTGACAACGCCCGCAAGATGGCACCGACCAATGTCAATGCCTATCTGAGCGACCTGAACGGCAAACGGCACAGCACCACTGCCGAGATGCTGCGCCAGTTAGGGATCAAGGACGACGAGTGAGCAAAATCCGAGCTGTTGAGTATTGCAGCAGCCTCTTTAAAACACGTTACTGGGCGATGATGCTCACCTTGCCGCTGCCAGCAACCGACTCGTTGTGGGAGCCCACCTTGCCCCTCACGATCACGTTGCCCGAGCCGGCGATGTCGCTCTTGACCTCCTCGACATTAGCGTTGTTGAAAGTCATGTCGCCCGATCCAGCAACCTGATTATAGAGGTTCTTGCATGACAAGCGGGCCACCTCGATGTCGCCCGAGCCGGCGATGTCGGTTTTCACCCCATCGGCTTGAACCGGTCCCAGGGTCACGCTGCCTGAGCCAGCAATCTCAATATCCAGGTCATGGCACGTGAGCTGTGCAAGCGTGATATCGCCCGATCCAGCCACATTCAGTCCCAAGTCATTCACGGCCAATGCCGCTGGCGCAGTGACCGATCCGCTACCGGCAATTTCGATTCCATTGATATCCACCGCACAGACAAACACCCTCATGCCCTTGAAGAAGCGGCCAGAGTCGACCATGTCCTCCTTCATGTCAACAAACAATTCACCATCCTTGACATAGATGGTCGTGGCGCCAAGCTGGTCGATGGTGCCGTCGACACGCACGGTGCCCGCCTGGCCCTGTTCCAGGATGATGTTGAACGGTCCAGACACATGCAGCCTGTCAAACGGCTGCATGGCTATAGCTTTGTCCAGCTCATGCACCTGTGTGGGCGTGTCGTTACGAGGTCCAGACTTGTTAATCAACGACCATCCATTCTCGCCAAGTTTCACACGCAGGCACGATGATGCCATGAGCACCACCGCAGCCATAAAGCTAATCATAAAAACCTTTTTCATTTCCATTGATGCGGATTAATTGTTATTCTCTGCCATATAGACGCACGAGACCCCAAAAAAGTTTCACAAATTCCAAAAAAAATTTCAAATGCAGGAATATTTAGAAAAAAACACTACCTTTGTGAGGTTGCTCAATAATCAGATTTCTTGAGGTAAAAAAGATGAAGACTAATTTAAAGACCAATATTAAGTCATCTCAGATCTCTCGACGGTACTACCGCCCCGAGAGTGAGATCGAGTTTGCATCATTGACTCGATTTGAGAAAATCCCCACTATTATCAACGAGAGTGCCGACGACGGTGCCCGTGAAGCAGCACTCGAGGTGTCGCGAGTCATCAACCATTGCGTCGAGAACAAGGGCAGATGCGTCATTGCTCTGGGGGCTGGGCGCTATGTCCTCAAGGTGTATGACGAGCTGGTTAAACTCTACTTTGCCGACAAGGTGAGTTTTGCCAGTGTGGTGGCCTTTGACATCAATGAGCTCATGCAGGAGGGAGTGGACACCCCCAGCCTGCACAGCCACATCCATGACCACCTCTATGCCAAAGTCGACATCGAGCCCAGCAACATTCATCAGTTTCCCGCTACCAATTCTCTCGATGATGTGCACAGCCTGTGCAAGGCCTATGAGCGCTCAATCATTGATGCTGGCGGCATCGACCTGGTGCTGTGTGACCTGAACAACGATGCGTCGGTGGCATGCAATGAGCCCGGATCGGCACGCACCAGCGCATGCCGGCTCATGCTCCTGGGCGACGACACCCGGACACAGGTGTCTGAAGCGTTCCAGACCGACTCGGCGCCCAAGATGGCCGTCACTCTGGGCATGGGCAACATCCTGAATGCCGAGAAGGTGATTTGCGTAGCATGGGAGGAGGACTCGGCCACAGCCCTCACCAGTACCATCGAGGGCAAGATGAGCGACCAAGCACCCGCATCGTTCCTGCAGGTTCACAATGACGTCATGATATTTGCCGACCTGGATGCCGCATCACGTCTGACGCGCATCAGCTACCCATGGAAGGTGACATCCTGTGAGTGGAACGACCATCTCATCAGGCGTGCCATCGTGTGGCTATCAGACCAGACGAGCAAGCCCGTCCTGAAGCTTACCAACAAGGACTACAACGACTATGGATTGAGCGAGCTCGTTGCTCTGTATGGCTCGGCCTACAACGTCAACATCAAGATATTCAACGACTTGCAGCACACCATCACTGGATGGCCCGGAGGCAAGCCCAATGCCGATGACACCCACCGCCCCGAGCGTGCAGTCCCCTACCCCAAACGAGTCCTCATCTTCAGTCCCCACCCCGACGATGCCGTGGTGTCGATGGGCGGAACCATCCGGCGGCTGGTGCAGCAAGGCCATGAGGTCTATATCGCCTTCCAGACCAACGGTGACGTGGCCGTGAGCGATGAGGACCTGATGCGTAGCATCATTCTTGCCGACAAGGTGACACGCTTTTTTGACAAGGAGGACAGCCTGCCCTTTGTTGCCCAGGCCATGACACGACTCAAGGAGAAGGCCCCCTTTGACAACGCATCACCCGACGTGCGCTTCTTCAAGGGAGCCATCATGCTCAGTGAGGCCTACATGGCATGCCGTCACCTGGGAATCCCCAAGAAAAACCTGCATGACCTGTCGATGCCATTCTACACCGACGACCCGATTGGACAAGGCCGCCTCACCGATGCCGATGCCGCCGTGATCGAGCAGCTGATCAGGGAAATCCGTCCTCACCAGATATTCTTTGACAACGACCTTGTGGACCCCAACAACACCCACGTCAGAGCCACAGGAGCCGTCGTGCACGCCATCAGCAACATCAAGGATGAGCCATTCATGCAAGAGTGCCGCGTGTGGATGTATCGCGGACAATGGGGACAATGGGATGTCGACCATGTGCAGATGGCAGTGCCCATGAGCCCCGAGGAATTTAGCGACAAGCGCGATGCCATCCTGATGTTCCACTCCCAAATCCATGATGCACCCTTCCGTTCGATGGCCGACGGCAAGCTGCCATGGCAACGATCGATCGAGCGCAACCGAGACTTGGCCGAGAGCTACACACGCCTGGGACTTGCCACCTACGAAGCGATCGAGGCATTTGTGCAGTATCGCCCCTGATGGAGTCAAAAAGTCCCATGAATATTCATTTTTACACACATTTATGGTGAGTCAACCAGGAATTATTGCTACCTTTGCACTCTGAATGGCGATCATACTTGAACATATCCAGGAACAGTTGCGCACCGAGCTCGACGAGCTCGACCGCATCATGAGCAGCACGTTGACCAGCGACAGCGAGTTGACCAACGGCATTGTGACCAATTATCTCAAGAGCAAGGGTAAGATGCTGCGTCCCATCGTGACACTGCTGAGTGCCAAGTTCTTTGGCGGCATCAACGACAAGGCCCTCCAGGGAGCTGCAGCCATCGAGATGCTGCACAATGCATCGCTCATCCACGATGATGTCATTGACCAGGCACGAGAGCGCCGTGGCATACCCACCATCAACAGCGTGTGGAGCAACCACGTCGCCGTGCTGGTGGGAGACTTCTTTGTCACCGGGGCACTGCGCTGTGGCGTGGCAACTGGCGACGGCCGCATCCTGAGCGCACTGGCCGACATGGGCCGTGACCTGTCGCTGGGTGAGATCGACCAGGTCGATATTGCCCGCAACCACAACATCGACGAGGAGACCTACATGAACATCATCCGCGCCAAGACGGCATCACTGTTTGAGTGCTGTGCACAGGTGGGCGGATATGCCAACGATGCGCCCCAGACCGCGATCGACGAGTTGCGACGCTATGCACGCCTGCTGGGCATCTGTTTCCAGATCAAGGATGACACCTTCGACTACTACAACGACCCCATCATCGGCAAGCCCACGGGCAATGACCTGCGCGAGGGCAAGGTGACCCTGCCGCTAATCTATGCCTTGAGCCGCACCGAGCTTCCCGAGCATGACGAGATGCTGGCTCTGGTGAGCAAGGAGGAGCCATCGAGCGACGAGATCGACCGTCTGATCGAGTTTGCCAAGCATGCCGGCGGCATAGAGTATGCCTACGAGACGATGTCGCGTCTGCGCGACGAGGCCAATGACGTGCTTTCGCCCTACTCCCCCGACGAGACCGTCGACCTGCTGCGAGAGATCTTTGACTATGTGATCGACCGCAAACTATAGGGTCTTTAAAGACTATCAGGTCTTTAAGGAAATATCCATCATGCTCCAGAATTTTTTGATTGCAGGACGCATCGAGGCCGGCTGTGACGAGGCTGGGCGCGGATGCCTTGCTGGCCCCGTGACTGCAGCAGCCGTCATTCTGCCCCCCGACTTCCACAACGACTTGATCAACGACAGCAAGCAGCTCACCGAGCGCCAGCGCGAGCGATTGCGCCCCGTCATCGAACGTGAGGCGGTGGCCTGGGCTGTGGCTATGGTCTCCCCCCAGGAGATTGACCGCATCAACATCCTGCGCGCCAGCATCACGGCGATGCACCGCGCCCTGGATCAGCTGTCGGTGCGCCCTGAGGGCATCCTCGTGGATGGGAACCGCTTCCTGCCCTACCATGACATTCCCCACACCACCATCATCAAGGGCGATGGCAAGATGCTGAGCATCGCCGCCGCTTCGATCCTGGCCAAGACTCACCGCGACGAGCTGATGCGCGAGCTCGACAAGGAGTTCCCTCAATATGGCTGGGCGAGCAACAAGGGTTATCCCACGCCCGATCACCGCGCCGCCATCGCGCGCCACGGCATCACGCCGTGGCACCGCCACACCTTCCAACTGCTGCCGCAGCCCACCCTGTTTGACCTGTAGGGGACTTCTATAAATTACTATTGCTGTCCGGGGAAAGTTTAGTATTGATGCAGAATGTAAGCCCTCGCCTTGGCGTAGCCGTGATGCGCCCGTATGTAGCTCACTGATATACAGCCAATTCGTCTAATTCGGAGACATTCCTGTGTTGTCTTGTCCCTTAAGACGCGGTATTAACAGTCTCCGAATTAGCCGAATTTTAGGAAATCGTGGATGCCATTCGCCTAATTCGTCTAATTCGGAGACCATTTTTCCCGTTGTCCTTGCCATAGCATCGGCCACGCCAAGGCGAGGCCCTACAGGTAAGCCCTTGTGAGTGAAATCCTGCTAAACTAATGGTAAATCAGCACATCGTGACACTTCACAAAATCTTCCCCGGACAATAAAAATTGATTACCCAAATGATAGTTCTTAGTGTTGGATGTTTTTGGTTCACCCGATAAAAGGTAGGGGGTCGAAGACCTCACTACAGCCCCCTGTCTTTTTCCGCTTAACCCATTTTAGAATTACTCCTGCACTTGTACAAGCATAAGGAGTACGCAAAAAGAGAGGGCGCGTTTTGCGTCCTCTCTTTTTTAGGGGAAATCCAGTTAAGGGATTAGTTGCCCAGAATCATTGCGATCAAAGCGGTAACATCGCCCACGTCGATCGAACCCTCGGCATCACCATCCACGTTGGCCTGCTCAACGAAGAAGTCACCACTTTCGTTACCCAGGATGTGAGCAATCAGAGCAGTAACGTCGGCCACATCAAGCGACTTGTCGTGGTTCACGTCACCCATCTGCCACTGCTCGGCAACGGCCTCGGTCACCTTGGTGATGTAGAGCTCAAGGGTGGTCTCGTTGAAGATGGTCACGATACCCTCGACGTCATAGAGCTTGCCCTCCTCGATATTGAGCACGCTGTCGGCCAGGTTGAACTGGTTGAAGATCACCAGGCTGTCGGCAGCGTTGTAGAACTTCTTGGTGTTGTCAGTATCGGCCAGGAGGCTGATGCCCTTCATCACAACATACTCATTGACATTGGCATCGGTCACGCTCTCGCGAACGAAAGGCTCAACAGCCACAACGTCACCACTGGCCTGAACGCCCATGGGATAGCGGAACTCGGGAACATTCTTGTAGGTAATGAAGTTGGCAGTCCAGCCATCGCTGATAACGGTACCCTGCTCCATGTCGGGAACATAGTAGCCATAGATCATGCCGCTACCGCTGTTGTCGCGGATCCAGGTGTTACCATTGCTCTTGTCCTGATAGGTCACAACAGCCTCGCCATTGTAGATGTAGTAGCCATTCTCGGTGTTGCCCTCGGCAATGGTGTTGATCTCGGTACCCAGGTGGTAGGTAGCCGAAACGGTGGCGCTGGTCTGCTCACCAAGAACGGAATAAGCCTTAACGGTGCAAGAAGCGTCGATGGTGAAGGGACCCTCGTACAGGGTAGCCTCGCCCTCGTCGATCATGTAATAGACCTGAGCACCCTCGGTAGCGCAGTTGATGGTTACCTGCTGGCTGCCGGCAAATACAGTGTTGTTCTCGGGAGCAATCACGGGAGCATTGAGCAGCACGGGACGCTCACCCACGGTCACGCGGATCTCGGTAGCGCGCACCTGAGCAACAGATGCGGTGAAGGTAACGGTAGCGGTATCACCAATCCAGATGCCGTTGTTGCCGTCGTAGGTCATACCCTCAACCTCACCGAAGTTGCTGACGGGATTGCCTTCAACACCGATGAACTGAATCATGGTGATGTTGCCAACCAGCGAGTTGAAGGTGATGGTCTGGCTCTTGTAGATGCGGTAGCCATTGTCGGCAGCCATACCGTTGCTAACGGTGAAGGAGATACCAGGACGCTCCTCCTTGCTGATGGTGTACTTACATGCACTATTACCAGAGAAGTCACCCTTGTCGCGGTTGCTCAGGTAGGCCTCGGTGCCTTCCCAGGGCTCATAGACGGGAGCATCTTCCTTGGTGTAGGTGGCCTCAACGATGTTGCTCTCAACCTCACCCAGCTTAGCATAGGCCATGATGGTTGAGGTTTCGTTCAAGGTAACGGTAACAGGAGCAGGAGCTACTACTTCGTCGCCATTGTTAACAACATAGACGATGGTGGCACCCTCGGTGGCGCAGTTGATGGTCACGTCAAGGGTATCGGTGGTGAAGGTGTAGCCGTTACTGGGATTAAAGGTGGGATCCATCACGGTCACGGGAACCTCACCGTCAACATACACGCGGATCTCGCTTGCGCGAACCTGATTGTCATTAACGGTCAAGGTGACGGTGGCAGCATTGCCGGTCCAGGTACCATTGTTGCCCTCATAGGTCATGCCATCATTCTCACCAAAGCCCGAAACCTTGTTGCTGCTGTTGTAGCCGTCAAACTCAATCTTGACGATGTTGCCAACGGTCGAGGTGAAGGTGATGGTAGCACCCTTGTAGATGCGATAGCTCTCGGCACCAACCAGACCATCGCTAACGGTGAAGGATGCACCATTGCGGGTAACGGTGTATTCGCCGCGAGCAGTCGTGGCATCGTCAGCGTGGTTGAACTTGATGTAGTCGGTCACCTGGGGATCGGGGTTGTCATTGTCCAGGACGTAGGTAGCGTAGGCATACTCGCTGTCCTCCATGCCTCCCTTGCTCGCCAAAGCGACATAGGTCGTGTTCTCGGTAACATAGACCTCGCCGCTCTGGAAAATGTACTGGTAGGTGCTGTAATCGATCTCACCATCAACCACCTTGTAGAGGGCGATTGCGGCGTTCTCGGTGCTGCACGATACAGTCACGGCCAGGCTGCCGGTGAAGTGGTAACCGTCGGCGTTGTACGGGGTAAAGGTGGGAGTAGCAACCTTGTCAGTAACAGGGGTCGTGCCACTGTCGTCAACGGTAACGACGATCTGAGTGCAACGAACCTGCTTGCTGGCAGCAAAAGCGATTGAGGTGGCACTGCCACTCCACAGGCCGTCCGTGCCATCATAAATGTATTCACCAGTCTGGGTGCTCAAGCAGCCAGGGCCATATTTGTTTTCGCCAGTGGCTGTGCAGGTGAACTCGATTGACGTGATGTTGCCAGCGGTTGAGGAGAATGTGGTGGTCGAGTTTGCATATAAGCGATACTCGGCCGTTGTCGTGGCAAGATCGGTACCCGAGATGGTAATGCCATCCTTTGTCATGGAATCGGGGTTACCCGAGGCTCCATTGGTACCCATGTCCGTTCCAGCAGTGAACGTCACAGTTGTTGCACCCACCGACAGGGTCAGCAGGGCAAGCGTGAGGAGAGAAAATAATTTCTTCATAAAAGCTTTAATGAATTTGAGTGAATAAAACTATGTTAATAAACAAAATTTGTTCATTTTGAGCGCTTTAGGGTTGCGAGGTTCGTTTCATGCCGCAAAGGTACTCACTTTTAACGGATTATGCAACAATTTTGCCTCATTAATTCATTTTGACTTTTTAACTCCCACATGGGAGTAGCTGTGTCATGATTCAAATTGTTTGGCGTAAGGTTCATTTTGCAGGATTTTACTCACATAGACTTACCTGTAGCGGCTGATGCTAAAATTCTATAATTAGAAGAGGCCGGGGCTTTAAATGGGGGAGGCATGTGGCTTGCTGCCAGCAGGCCTCCCCTGAATGGGAGTTGTTTCAATTAATTTAATGAACGCGCGCGAGGGTTAGCGAACGACCTTGGTTGTCTTGACGCTACCGTCGCTGTAGCGGGTCACAACGACGTTCACGCCGTCGAAGGGCTTGTCGCTCTCCAGACCCTGAGCGTTGTAATAGGTCTTGCTCACCTCACCGGGAACGAGCATCTCGACCACGCCAGTGGGCATGTCGCTCCATGGCAGCACCTTCTCTACCACATAGTACATGGGCTCGTCATTGCTGCGCAACTGGCTGTTGCCCACCTTCTTGTAGTAGAAGCGCACACGGAACTCGATCTCGGTGCTGGCCTTGGCTCCAAAGCTCAGTTCACCGTTCTCGTTGCCGACAAAGATGAGGTCATCGCCGGTCTGCTCCTCGATGATGAGCTTGTCGGCGCTGCGGTCGGCAGTCGGGTTGTTGTAGGGGACGTTGGTGGCGGCGTTGCGGCCATAGCCACGGACGTCGTTACAGAGCCTCCACACGCGATACATGAAGGGCTCATAGTCGACGCTTGCCAGCTCGGGCACCTCGCCGGTGATGGTGAAGATGGGGTTGAAGATGACGCACTTCTCGCCATTCTCGTCGTTCCACTCACCATAGACGGTGGCACTGCGGGTACCGGAAATGTTCACACCCACGTTACCCACACCGGTGGTCCACATGGGGCTACCGTAGCTGTTCTCGCCATCGTTCTTCACGCGGTCGTCGCCGAAGGTCCAGATCACGGGCTGATAGGCCATGTAGTCGTCCTGTCCACCTGTGATAATGTCGTTGTCAAAGCGGGTCACCATCTCGCCAGCGTTAACCACCTGGTTCTTGTACTGGGGCAGGACCTCGAGCATCTCCTCGTAGGTGCCGTCGGTGCGGCGCTGCAGCTTGGAGATGGCCTCGCTGGGGATGCTGTTGTCGCCACGGTCCAGAGAATAGTAGTACACACCAGTGTTGGTGGAGAGGTTCATCGTCACGTTGGCATTCTTCACGCCAGGGGTGAGGTGGGCATCATCATCGCTGAGTACCTCCTCGAGGCTGTAGAAGCCATCGATGGCCGAAGTGATCTTGAACACGGGCACCTCGACGGTGTTGGTGCTCTTGGCGGTCGTGGCCTCGTTGAGCACGAGCATGTATCCATAGCGTGCAGGATGGTTGTTGAGCTCGGTCGATGCGTTGAACTGGTCAACAAACATGATGGAGCTGAGGTCGAGCAGGCCACCGCTCAGGACGGTCACGTTGCCAGTGGTGGTCACAGGCACGTTGTAGTTGGGGCGCATCCACTGGTTCTCATAGGTCACCTCATAGCGGACGCCACTGGCACCGTTGGCACTCAGGTTGAGCGTTGCAGCGGGGATCATCACATCGGGCTGCTCGGTGTCGAAGCGATAGAGGGTGAAGGTGTCCTCGTTGTTGTTAACCACGCGGTCACGGGTCAAACCCTTGACTGCATCCTCGTTGACCAGATAGAGGTAGTTGCGGTAGTAGTTGCACTGGTTTACCCTGTCATAGTCGCTCTCATAGTGATTGAGAGCCAGGCCCATGAAGTCGTTCCATCCGGGGATGATGACGCTGGCCTGGTTGGACCAAGCCACAAACACGTCATGCTCGCCATCGTTGGGCTGGCCATGAACCACGTAGGTCACCGTGTAGCTGTGCTCGTCCTGGGGCACCTGGTAAACATACTGGGTGTCGTTGTTCACAACAACGAGCTCCTGGTTGACCTCGTTGCCGTCCTCGTCGGTGGTGACGATGTAGATGGTGTAGTCCTGTCCCACGACACCGTTGGCCATGGTGTTGAGCGAGGAGGTCCAGTCGAGGGTCACGTCATAGGTCTTCTCGGCACCGGCAGCCTCGGTAGCTTGAGCCTCAAGGTTGATGGTGTAGATACCCACCTGGGGCGAGAAGTTGGGGTTGTACTGTGCAAAGTTGGCCGTCAGGTAGGTCGCGTCGCGGAAGGTGGTGCCATTAGTCCTGATGTAGGGGTTCATGGTGCGTCCGTCAACCAGGTAGGGGCCAGACGTCTGACCATTGGTGTACTGGATGTAGTAGTTGTCCTCCCAGTACTTGAGACGGTAGTCGGGGATGAAGATGTTCAATCCCGTGAGCGATCGCTGCGTGGTGGCGTTCTTGCCTGCCATCGAGAAGTAGTGCTCGACCTCGATTACCGAGGCGCAGTCATGGATGACACCATAGATGTCACCGTTCACCATCTTGGCATAGAAGTCGGTGATCTGTGATCCCTCAGAACCGTCGGTGGGGCTGAACTGCTCAAACATGTACTTGAAAGGCACACGCTCACCGGCGATGATGGGATAGCCCTGGTTGGCATAGCTCTGCTCCTGGCTGAGTACCCAACTGTCCTTCTGGCGAGACTGGCCCTTGCCCAACATGAAGAAACGGTTGTAGTTACCGCTGATGTTGAATGTAGTACCCATGTGCTCACCCTCACCGATGCGCAAACCATCGACGAGGAGCTGCACCGATGCGATGTTGTTGCTCACATAGTTGATAAGCTGGGCCGTGGTGGTGAAGAAGTTGGACGAGAAGGTGCCATAGGTGGGCTGGGGGAAGAGCCATCCGCTGGTACCCGTCTGCTGCTGGGTGTCGCTGCCCACCAGGCTCAGGTTGTCCTTGACTGCCACCATCAGGATGGTGTAGCCCTCCTCATAGGGGGGTGTCACGTCGCTGGCGCTGATGTTCCAGCCGCCATCAACAGCTCCATAATAAACCTCGCGCTCGCGCGCGCCGTTCTTGCTGTAGGAGGTATACTTCGAACCCGGGACGCGGGGATCGCAGTAAACCTTCTTCAACATGGCCACAATCTGATAGGGATTGGTTGCCACATCGGTGAGCGCACTGGTGTGTGAAGCGCCACTGGCGTCGGTCCACTGATAGGAGATTGCGTCATAGTAGGCCTTGGGGTGCACAGCACTCTGAGCATTGGCACTCACAAAGCCGCACATCGTCAGCACAATGGCAATCATCCACATTAAGTTTTTACGTTCCATTGTCATTTGAGTTTTAAATAAGTTAATAAATATTCGCTTTTCTATCTCATTGCACTTCTGCTTGTCCTTGAATTTTTCCTTATTTCTCAATTAATTTGCTTTTGTTCAATCACTTATTGCTTTATGAGATTAAAATTCGGCTTGCTTACTCAATCGAAAAAGGGCCTGCTTTTAAAGAGAAATATTGAATACACGAACGCTCGCATTATGCATTTTTACTAATCTATTGCAAAATTACATACAATTCTTAACATTTCCAAATCTTTTGCCCAAAAAATACCAAATTCGGTAACAGGAGAAGAATCCACGCCAGTGTGCGGCCAGGCAGTGGCATGGCTCTGCTGAATGATGAGCGGCAGGGGAAAAAGCCAGGACACGCTATCGACAGCGCATCCTGGCCAAACCTTTGGTTATGAAAAAAATAGAATTCTTCCCTATTTCAATCTAATAGCCAGAAGTGTTCAAACACACTTCGTGCCTTGATCAATAACGCACCTTGGTGCTCGAGGTGGTGCCGTCGCTGTAGCGCTTCACCACGATGTTGATGCCGTCGAAGGGCTTGCTCGACTGCTGGCCCATGACGTTGTAGTACATCACATCGATCACCTCGCCGTGGTTGTCATAGATCTCGTTGACGGCCGTCTGCGGGTCGGGGCTCTTGGCACCCTTGCGGCATAGCCGGCGGGACCCGTCATGGCACGGCCGTTGAACACGTGACCCTGGGCAGCGCCTTCCACAATATAATAGAAGCGCACCACCACCTCGTTTAGGTCCGTTATTCACTTTATTTCAAGAACATTAAATTTTGCTGCAAATTTACAACTTTTTTTTGAATACGCAACCCCAATCGGCATTTTTTTTGAAACTATATCATCACGCTGTCTGTGATTGCGCGCAAACTCTTAGGGTCGGGCTGATTAAACGGATTACAATGATAGGCTGCACACACTATTTTTTTGCCTACGAATTAACCGAATTTATCGGATTGATATAAAGAAAAAAACCAGGGGACGCGCTATCATCAGCGACCCCCTGGTTTCTCACATTAATTTTTACTGTGGTTATGAAAAAATTATTCTTAGTGATGATTTTTCATTTCCAAAGCATTCCTTCTAATATCGGGCATCAAAAGCGCACCTTGCTGGTGCTGGTTGTGCCGTCGCTGTAATGCGTCACAACGATGTTGATGCCCTCGAAGGGACGGTCACTGGACTGACCCAAGGTGTTGTAGTAGGTCTGGCCCACTACCTCGCCGGTGATTGCAACCTCGATCACGCCAGTGCTGGGATCGTGCGGGTTGGTGCCCTTGAGCACAACATAACCCACATTGTCTTTATCATTGATGCCACGCAACATGTTGCCATTGGCGGGAGCACCCTTCACCTTGTAATAGAAGCGTACTACCAACTTGGGCTTGAAGCTATCCGAAATCTTAGCACCGAACATCAGGTTATTAGCCCAGTTCTGAGTGTTCTTGGTAACGGAATAGGTCAAGTCAGCGGCATTTTCACACATCTTGGTGTCAAGCAGGAGCCATCCATTAGCAGGAGTGAGCTCAGGAGCATCAACAATGCGCAGGGGATCACCGTTCTGCTTGAACTCCCAGCGGTAGCCACGCAGCGACTGGGTGCTGTCGACGAGCCACAGACGGAACATGTAGGGCTCATATTCGATGTTGCTTACAGGCAGGACACCCTGAGCCTGCAGGTCGCTTACCATGTAGAGGCTGTAGGCCTGAGTGCTGTCGGCATCATACCAGTTCACACTCGAGTTCCAAACCACGGTTCCATCGGCTTTAACGGTAGCCTGACGCTCGATGTTGGAGCTGACGATGGTCACGTCACCCACGCGGGTCTCCCAGATGGGAGCACCATAGCTGTTGTGCAACGAGTCGGTCACATAGTAGTGGCGGTTGATACCGTTGGTCCACACGATGGGCACATAGGACAACGAGTCGCTCTTCTGCTGGGCGCAAACCTTGCGGAAGTCGAAGAAGTTGTTGTCACCAGGCTCGTAGATGTGGCTCAACATCGGGTTGACGACGCCAGAAGACTTGGTCTGCATCTCCTGGTAGTCACCTGCCGAGCGGCGCTGCAGCACATTCAGATAGGTGGCGTAGTCATCGGCCTTGGCAGGCACGCCGTTCTTCTTACTGTTGATGGTGTAGAAGTAGGGTGCACTGGAGGGCGAGAGGTTCATGTCGACCTGTGCGCTCAGCACTTCCTCGGTGAGGAAGTTGGCGGGAATGGTGTCGGCAATCATCTCCTTCTCGGTGTAGTAACCCTGTACCTTAGCACCGGTGTGCTGCACGGGCACGGGCACCATGCTACTCTGCTTGTCGCTGTTAGCCAGCTTCAAGAAGTAGGTGTAGCGGTAGGGATGATCGTTGGTGTTGGGAATCTCCTGGGCAAACTGGTCGACGATGCGCAGGTTGGCCATGCGGATCACGCCATCAACCGTGGGCTGAACGGGACCGTCACCACCACCTACTCGAGTGCCATAGACCTTGATGTACTTGAAGTACAGATAACCAGTACTCGGCACAATGACAATACCATTGCTTGCATCAACATTCGTCCAAGAGTAGGTGCGGAAGGTCGTTGAAGTGGTTGCAGTGCTCTGACTACCGTTGACAGTGATGTAGCCACCAGTAGTTCCAGTATAGTTCGGATCCATTGCATAGGAAATCTCTACCCTGATGTCGGTGTAGTTCTCAAAGTAGCTGGCAGGTATTGTCAGCGAGCCAGTGTTATTGAACCAGAAACCATAACCTTCATCAATGGCAGCATCCTGGCCACCAGCATCAAGAACCCAATCGGTGTTCACTTCCTGAGGCTGCTGTGAAGGAGTCTCATTGTAGTCCCACCAGGTGATAGCCTCCTCGGTCGTCTCACCGCCCTGGCCACTGTCGTCGGTGCTCACGGTCACGACGATGCTGGTGCAACGAACCTGAGACGAAGTCGTGAATTTTACGCTCGAAGCCTCACCAGTCCAGGTGCGAGCTGTACCACTGGTTGTCATACTACCAGGCTGACCCGTTACAAGGCTCAGCGGAGTAACATAAGCAGTTGTAGTACCATTGAAGACAATCTTGGTGATTGTTCCTGAGGTGGTAGAAATGGTCGTCGTAGAATTAGCGGCTAAACGATAATTGTCTGTTCTACCAAAAGCTGCTAAAGTTGAGTTGATCGTAACATCATTAGAACTCATATTATCGGCAGCATTAGCACTCGTATTGCTACCAGTATTGGTGCCAGCAGCAAAGGTCACGTCGGTTGTTGTGGCACGGCGGGGAGCATTGTGTCCAGCGCTGTTACCGTTGGTAACGGTCCAGACGTAGTCGCGGGCATTTTCCGAGCCGTTGAGGATCGACTTGGTGTCGTTGTTGACGGTGATCTTGGCAGTCTTTCCTGCATCACCATAGGCGTTGATGGTCACCGTTGCGGTGGTATAGTTGCCCAGGATAGCAGCGGGGATGAGGATGTAACCGCCACCCTCGAGGTAACGGGCACCGTCCTCGAGAACCCACATCGAGCCGTCCGAAACGCTCCAGCCGTTGGGCAGGGTGCTCTGCGACGAAGTCCAGGTCTGGTTGTAGCTGCCAGCCTGCACCTTGATGGACAGGAAGTTGACGTCATAGCCGTTGGGCTGGATGAGGATGTCGCCAGCCGACTTGGTGGTCAAGTAACCGGAAACAGGGATGTTCATGGCCGTGAGCTCATACTTGTCAGCCTCAACATCCTGAGTGTTCTGGCCGTTCGCGTCGACATAGTTGATGGTGTACTTCACCCTGCCGTCGTTCATGTTCTCGAACTTGAGCCGAGCCACCTGCTTGGTGATGGTGCTGTCGGTGTTCTCAAAGCGCATCAGGTTGAACACGCTGTCGCCCTCAAAGATACCCCTGGTCGTCAGGCCCACATAACCGTCGTTGTTGACGGTGAGGAAGTTGCGATACCAGTTCTGCATCTTGGGCACGTCGAAGTCGCTCTCGTAGTGGGTGAGACCCAGCTCAAGGAAGTCGTTGAGGCCCGGTATGACGATGGCATCCTCGTTACTCCAAGCGATGAACGAGGGATGGTGGTTGTCGGTGGGATAACCCATGATGATGTAGTTGTGGCTCTCGCTGTGCTCGCCCTGCGGCCACAACTTGCCATCAAAGTCATAGTGGGTCTGGTTATGAACAGTGGTAATGCTGTCGAGCGTGGTGCTACCGTCCTCGTTGTTGATGACCTCATAGATGACATAGGTCTGGGGCACATCGTGTCCCGACATCTCGTTCAGCGACGAGGTCCAGTCGAGGGTGACCACATAGTTGTGGTTGGTCTCAATGTCATAGCCCTCGCAAGGCTTGGCATCGGCATCCAGAGTGAGGATGTAGATACCCACCTTGGGAGCATGCTGCGGGTTGTACTGTGCAAAGTTCACAGCAAAGTAGGTAGCCTGGCCGAATGCAGCGCCGGTCTTGCCGTTATCGTCACCCACCATATAGGGGTTCATGTCACGGCCATCATTGGGCTGGTAGGACTTGGTGGTGATACCGATGGAGTCGTTGCGCCAGTACTTCAAGCGATAGTCAGGGATAAAGAAGTTCATACCCGACATGGCGTACTCCTGAGAGCCGGTGTTGCCCGTCATCGAGAACTGGTGGCCGTTCTGGATCACCGATGCACAGTCATGGACCACGTCATAGACGTTACCGTCCATCATCTCGATGTAGAAGTCGGTAATCTGAGAGCCTTCCTCACCGCCGGTGGGGCTGAACTGCTCAAACATGAACTTGAACGGGCCCTCCTCGCTGGCATAGCTGGGCCAAGCATACTCAGACAAACCAATAGAAGCCAGCACACCGCTGGATTTCTTGCGGGCACGGCCCTTGCCGAGGAAGAAGAACTTGTTGTAGGTTCCCGAGCAGTTGAACACGGTACCGGTGTTCTCGCCCTCGCCAATGCGCAGACCATCGGTGAGCAGCTGGACGCTCTTGATGTTGGCACCAATGTAGTTGATCAGCGCGGTGCTGTCGCCAGCGGCAAACTCCCAAGCACCCAGATAGTCTTCGGGCTCGGTGTAAATCGTGTTGTTGTTCTTCACCTGCACGACGAGGGCGGTGTAACCTTCCTCGTTGGGCTTGTAGGTGTCGGTAGCGACCTTGGCCGGGAAGTTAATCGTGGCGGCGCAGTTGGAAACAGTGGAACTTGACAAGGTCCATGCCCTCTCATTATTGCTGATTTGCAATGTACCACTGGTGACTTGAGTACTGGAGAAACGAGCTTGAGTCGTCACAGTAATGCTGTTGTGTCCTTCAAACAGATCGGCGGCAATACGAATCGTACCACCACCATTCATGTAGGCATAGCCGCCGGATGTCGCTAACGATTTGTTAGAATACCAGCCAGAAGGCAAAGTTGCACCGGCACTCCAACTGGTAATGGTGCTGCCACTGGAAGCATCCGTCACAGTAATGGACGCGATATCGATGCCACCGTTGCTGGCCGTGATGAGCACGTCTTGAGGAATGGTCTCGCCACTGGTGACGGTGCTACCACTGCTGCTAGTGCCGGTAAAGTCGTAGTACCAATTCTGCGTTGTAGTGGTCAATGTAGCCGTTGCTGAAACCGAAGTGTTGGCAATATACAACGTGTAGGTATTGTTTGCCGTTGCAAAGGAGGTAACATAAACCCTAAGAGTTTCATGATTAGCTCCAACTTGATTCAAGAGAGAACTGCTGATGGTAATGCTGCCTCCAGTACTTGCACTAGAACCCATATAGCAGCCTCCATCACTACTATAATACGTCAAATTAGCCGTAGATGACCAACCAGTAGGAAGGGTCTGAGTAGTTCCGCTGGTATTTTGAGTCCAGCTTGTCAGCACCTCTTCGGTTGTTGCATCCACCACTCTGATAGCGGTGATGTAAGCATTCCAACTTTGTGTCGTGATGGTGATTGGTTCATGGGTATAGGTCACAGGACCTGTCGAACCGCCCTCACCCGAAGTAGAGGTGAAGGGGATGTTCCAGCCGCCCTCGATGCCGCCGTAGTAGACGGGATCCTCGGCCTCGTTCGTGCTACTGCATGCGTTGTAGTAGGGGCCAGGGAAACGCGGATCCATGTAGACAAACTTCAAGAGCTGGTAGATCTGGTAGGGATCAGTGGCGAGCTCGGTAGCAGGCACGTCGGTGCCCGACTTGCCGTTGGTGGGATTGCTCCACGAGTAAGTCAGCGTGTCGTAGTAAGCCTTGGGCTTCACCACCGAGGGGAGTTTATAGGCAGCTCGCTTAGGTGCCTTGGCCATGGTACCTTGTTCATCAGTGGAAGGTGTGGCCATCACAGTCATAATGGGACCCGTGTAAGGTTTAAAGTCCTTCGGGGCCAGTTGATCAGCAAAACTGTCCTTAGGAAGGGCTTGTGCCGATGCAATGCTTGTCCAGCCCACCGCTAGGAGCAGGCTGGCGATTAAAATTGTAAATTTCGTTTTCATAGTGGTTTATAAAATAAAAGTTAAATTATTATCTTAATACAACAGTTTGCAACAACTTGCCTATCAACGCATAATAATGTGCATTAATGAGATATATCAGGTTCTGGGTACCAGTAAAAAAAACTTAAGGGAAGCGTGGTTTAGGCCGTCAACAAGTGGGTCGGAAGCATACATACAACCATCAAGTCTCATAGTCTTAGCTACCTTTCTCCAAAATCTGATACTGTATTCCAAGTGCAAAGATACATTATATATAATATCTTACAAAATAATTCTTCAAAAAAATCAAAAAAAATTGCACAACCACCAATTGGGGTTGCGGTGACGGGACAGGGCTGGCGCCCAGTTTCACTTGGTCGGGCAGTTTATGCAGGTTAAACAAATTGAGTTTTCAGCATTGGGACACGTCGCAGTCATTGAGTGCGTCAAAGCAGGTCGAAGGCCTGCACAAGGCCAGCGGCCTTATTAGATTAAAGTATAAATGGGGCTCTATCAACAACACAATAAGGTGATTAGCGACTCCCCCTCTAAGATTAGATGGGGCCAGGGGGCGTTGATTTTCCCTCAAGATGAAATGCCAACGGTAACATCAACGCCCCCGCCGCTCACGCGGCACCCCCTCTTGTCTAAGAGGGGGAATCGTTGGACCCTACCTTAGAAACTTAAGTCATGAAAAAGTGGCACGGGGGTTTTTACGGCGGCAGAGCCGCCGCCCACGGGACATGCTGCTACTGATTGAGGGTGGGTCGGAAGTGTTAATGAATTGTTAACGTCGTGGGGTAACTGGCTGGTGCTCTCCTTGATTTCCTTGACTTCCTTGACTTCATTGCTTTCCTTGACTTCATTGCTTTCCTTGACTTCATTGCTTTCTTTGATTTCATTGTCTTCATTGACTTCATTGCTGGAGGGGATGGGGTCGAGGATGTGGAGGCGGTGGATCTGGTTGAGGAGGGCGGCGTCGCGGGTGTTACGCTTGAGCTGGCTGTGCCGTGCCTTGACCTGGGCGATGAGGTCGGTGTTGCTGGTGAACTGGCATGAGCTCCAGGCCTCCTCATAGCCCTGGGGGATACTCTGGCGATAATAGTTGATTTCCATGGTGTGTTTCTCTTTTATATTGTTGTTATTACTGGTGCGAGCCAATGGCTCGCAATACCTTGACATGAGGGATGCCTCAAGTTGGCGGTTGTGGTGCAAAGGTAGTGAATTTTGTGCCTTTTGTCAAGGGGGAGAGGGGATTTTTTGCAGGGGTGTTGAGGGGACAAAGGGGTTTCATCAGGACGGAATCTGTTAGTTTAGCAGGATTTCACTCACATTGGGCTACCTGTAGAGCCTCGCCTTGGCGTGGCCGTCGCTATGGCAAGGACAACAGGAAAAAATGGTCTCCGAATTAGACGAATTAGGCGAATGGCATCCACGATTTCCTAAAATTCGGCTAATTCGGAGACTGTTAATACCGCGTCTTAACGGACAAGACAACACAGGAATGTCTCCGAATTAACCGAATTAGCGGTATATCAGTGGGCTACATCCAGGGGCATTGCGGCCACGCCAAGGCTACATTCTACACGAGCACTATACTTTCCCGGACAGCAAAAATAAGAAACCGTGGGCGGGGCTAAGGGCGGGTGGCGGCGGTGAGGATGTCGATGGCCTTGTCGAGGATCTCGTCGCGGCTGTAGTTGCTCTCGTAGAGGTCGATGCGCACGTCGGGGGCGACGCCAAACTCGGTGAGCCGTCCCTGTGCATCCATGATGGGGCATGACGAGAAGCGCACGCGCCAGCCGTTGGGCAGCTCGCTGGTGAAGGGCAGTCCACAGCCGCCGCCGGTGGTGTCACCCACCACGGTGACCTGGTCCAGCCCCTTCATGATCGAGACGAAGTTGTTGGTAGCGCTGAAGGAGCCCCTGTTGGCCAGCACCACCACGGGCTTGAGGTAGTGGACGTGGTTGCGTGCGGGCTCGAAGTAGTAGGCATAGGGCTGGCTGAGTTCGTTGTGGCCGGGTCCCGTCTTGTGGCAGATGTAGCCAGCGAGTGTCTTGCCATCGATGAAACGGGAGACGAGTTTCTCGACATTGGTCAACAGTCCGCCGCCGTTGTTGCGCACGTCGATGATCAGGCCGTCGGCAGTGGAGAGGTAGCTCAGGATCAGGTCAAGGTTGCCCTCGCCGATGCCCGAGGCGAAGGAGCCGTAGTACATGTAGCCGAAGTTCTGTGGCAGGATCTGGTACTTGATGCCCGATGCCATCTTGTAGTCGAAGTTGAGGTAATACTGGTCGATGGTGCGCTCGTTGTAGTTGACGGGGCTGTGCTCCCAGATCCAGTAGCGCGACACGTCGTGGGAGGCGATGAGGTTGGTGTGGCCGTCGCGCAGCTCCTTGAGCATGTCGCCGCAGATGTCGAACAACTCCCTGTCGGTCATCTGGTTAGAGACGCGGGCACGGTAGCGGGAGTGCACCTCGTCCCAGTTGACCTGCTTGTAGTCAAAGAAGCTGTAGTGCTCGTCGATGATGGTCCACAGGGCCTCGAAGTTGCCCACCTGGTCGTGGTCGAACTCGTCCTGCTGGGCACAGCCAGCCAACAGGACACAGAGCATCAGACAACACCAACAACGTTGAACAACAGGAACAACTGTATTTTTAAACTGAGGAACAGTTATCGGCTTGTGAATCAGATGATAAAAAGAAGATGTCGTCATTGTTATCTTATTGTTGTTAGTGTTGTTGGAAAAAAGAGGTGCCGATGCCGAGGACCAGGGAGTGGGTGACGTCGTGCACCTTGATGTGGCTAACTGTCCAGTGCTCGAGGCGCGTGCGATAGCCCAGACGCAGGGTGGTCTTGCCCAGGTGCAGGTCGGCCCCCAGGTAGTGGGTCATGTCCAGGCGATTGCCCCACCAGCCCATGTGTGCCAGGTTGCGGTGGTTGCCCAGGTAGATCTCGTAGTAGCTCTCGTCATACTCTGGGGCAAAGAAGACGCCCACCACAGGCAACATCGCCTGGTAGCGCAAGGTGACGGGCAGTCGCCACAGGCGCGTGCGCCAGGCCGCCATGCCGGTGACACCCACGCCCACGTGGGCCCTCGCAGTGACCGTGTTGTTGCTGTTGACGGGATTATAGACCGCTCCGGCCCGCAGCACGGCTAACGGTCCCACCGACAGGTCGAGGCGCCGTGCCACCGCACCGCGCCATTGCCGCTGCATGTCAAAGGCCACCTCGGCCATGAGCTTGTGCAGGTTGTTGTTGGCAGCCGGGTTCTCGACATAGTTGTAATCGACCCCCACTTGCAGCTGCCACAGCCAGCGTTGTGGCGCAAAGCGGGCGGGGCGCATCGCCTCATAGACCATTCCCAGGTCCAGCCCATCGTAGGTGATGGGCGTCAAGTAGCTGTCGTGAACCGATGCATAGCCAGCGTCGATCATGAACATCGACACCGACGCTGTGCCTTGTGCCACTGCCGCCGTGTCTTGTGCCGCCGCCGTGAGCGACATGGCCAAGAATAAACTACAGATTAAGCCAATTAATCTGATATTGGCATCCGCATTGCCCGTGGCCGGCGGATTTACAGGATTTACAGGATTTATATCACAAATCTTTGTCATTGTCATCCTTACTAAATAAACACAATGCTTATATGAAATTACAATATTCGAGTAATTCTTGAAATTCGTAGTTAAGAATAGATTGCAAAAGTAATAAAAAAGCATTATCTTTGCAGCAATCATTCATTAAAATCATACGGTATCATGATGGAAAACATGCTCACTGCATTGAGTGACTGGATTGTGGCCGCCAGCGACGCTGTGTGCGGCTACCCTGAGTTTTTTCTGCTGATTGGCGGCGGATTGTTCCTGTTCTTGTACTCGGGCGCCGTGTCGATCAGGCGGTTGCCCTGGGCTGTGCGTGCCCTGCGCGACAAGCAGGCCAGCGACAGCGGCCGCGAGTCGGGTCAGATCAGCTCGGTGCAGGCGTTGCTGAGCGCCATTGCCGCCACGGTGGGCATGGGCAACATCGCCGGAGTTGCCATCGCGCTGTCGATAGGCGGTCCCGGTACGGTCTTCTGGATGTGGGTGAGTGCCCTGGTGGGCATGGCTACCAAATTCTTTGAGGGCACGCTGTCGATTATGTACAAGGGACGAGACAGTGCCGGCGAGGTGCAGGGCGGCCCCATGTACATCATCACCAAGGGCCTGGGCGAGAAGTGGAAACCGCTGGCAGTGGCATTCTCGATCTTTGGTCTGGTGGGCACGCTGTGCTTCATGCAGGCCAACCAGCTTGTGGAGTCGGTGACGACGGTGTTCACCATGCCCATGGGCATCGAGAACACGCTCACGCTGCGCTTCATCATGGGAGTCATCATGGTTGCCATCGTGGGAGCCGTGATCCTGGGTGGCATCAAGCGCATCGCCCTGTTTGCCACGCGCATCGTGCCCGTGATGGTGATCCTGTACCTCATCATGGTGCTGGTGATCATGGCGATGCACTTCAAGGAGATACCCGGCGTGTTCGGCCAGATCCTGGAGGGAGCATTTGACATGCGTGCCGGCTTTGGTGCGTTTGCCTATGTGGCCTTGACGGGAGCCCGTCGCGCAGCCTTTGTCAACGAGGCCGGTGTGGGTACCGCGTCGATGATGCACGGCGCAAGCAAAAACACCGATGCCGTGCGCGAGGGACTGATTGCCATGCTAGGTCCGGCCATCGACTCGGGCCTGGTGTGCACCTTGACCTCCATCCCCATCATCATTGCCGGCAACTACGTTGGCCTGACCGACCCCAAGGGCCTGTGCGTCGCCCTGGGAGCGTGGGGGCAGCTGCTGCCCGGCATCGGGCACCTGCTGTTGATGACGATCGTGTTCTTCTTTGCCTTCTCGACCATGTTCAGCTACAGCTACTATGGGCAGAAGTGCACCAACTACCTGTTTGGTGCCCACAACGTCAAGTGGTATAACTACTACTACCTGGCGATGATCATCGTGGCCGCGATGATCCCGCTCAAGGTCATGGTGAGCATCATGGACCTGGCCTTCGCCCTGATGGCGTTGTGCACCATGTTCACCATCATAGCCCTGAGCCCGCGCGTCAAACGACTGATGAAAAGCTACTTTGAACAAAAATAAACCATAGATTTCGCTAATTACCCAAATGTGACCCATCGGGATGCCATCGGTTAAAATAGCGAGACCGGAAGTTTCAATTCATGGAACAGATGACTAAAAAACTCTTGCTACTGGATGCCTATGCCTTGATTTTCAGGGCATACTATGCGATGATACGCAGCCCGCGCATCACCACGACGGGAATCGACACGTCGGCTGTGTTTGGCTTTGTCAACACGCTGCAAGACCTGCTCAAGCGCGAGCGTCCGTCGCACATCGCCGTGTGTTTTGACCCTCCCGGCGGCAAGACCTTCCGCCACGAGAGCTATGAGCCCTACAAGGCCAACCGCGAGAAGACTCCCGAGGGCATCCTGGTTGCCGTGCCCTACATCAAACGCATCCTCGAGGCCTACGGCATCCCGATCTATGAAGTCGAGGGCTATGAGGCCGACGACGTGATCGGCACGCTCTCGCACCTGGCCGAACAACAGGGATTTTTCACCTACATGGTCACTGGCGACAAGGATTTCGGCCAGTTGGTGACCCCCAACATCAAGGTTCTGAATCCCGGCAAACATGAGATCCTGGGCGTGAAAGAGGTGAATGCCAAGTATGGCATCAACTCGCCGCTGCAGCTCATCGACATCCTGGGCCTCATGGGCGACACCGCCGACAACATCCCTGGCTGCCCCGGTGTGGGTCCCAAGACTGCTGAGAAACTCATCCAGCAATTCGGGTCGATCGAGAACCTGCTGGAGCACACCGACCAACTCAAGGGCGCTCAACAGCAGCGCGTGAGAGACAACGCCGATCAGATACGCATGTCCAAGTGGCTCGCCACCATCATCACCGACGTGCCCATCACCCTCGACCAGCAGCAGTTGAGCCGCAAGCCCGTGGACATGAATGCCCTGCGCGAGGTGTTTGCCGAACTGGAGTTCCGCACGCTCACCCAGCGGCTCATCGACGGCGGCGAGGCCAATGCGGGCCTCGATGGCCATGACGCGGTCAGCGCTGCAGCAGAGCAGGCCACAAGCCCTGCCCCACCCCCACAGGAAAATCCAGTCAAGAAAAACCAGCCCAAGTCAGGACAACAACTATCACTGTTCGACATGGACACTCAAGAGGTCCCCACCCCCACTGCGGCCTATGCCTCGATCGACAACGTGGAGACCGACTACCGTCTGATCACCACTCCCCTCGAGGCTGCCACGCTGGTGAGCGACCTGCTTGACCAGCAGCGTGTGGCCGTCAGCCTGTTGGGCTCGGGCGAGAACGCCATGCAGTTCAAGATCATGGGACTGGCCTTGTGCTGGAAGCAGCACATCGCGGCCTACGTCAAGTGTGATGACCGCAGCGACATGCTCCAGGCGCTGGCACGGTTGTTCGGCAGCAAAGCGTGCATCGTCAGCAGCGACATCAAGCGCTTGATGGTTGTTCTGGACCAACACGGCATCAGCTTCAAGGCACCCTACTACGACACCGCGGTGGCCCACTACCTGCTGCAGCCCGAGCGCGGCCACACCACCGCCGAGATGGCCTACGAGCAGCTGCACTACACCGCCATCACCGCCGAGAGCCTGCTTGGCCCCAAGGGCCGCAACCAGCTCAAGCCCCAGCAACTCGCACCCGAGGCGCTCACGCGCTGGGCCTGTGAGGCCGCCGACCTGACCCTGCAACTGCCCGACGTGCTCGACCAGGAACTCAAACAACAGGGACTCTATCCACTATTGACCGACATCGAGCTGCCCCTGGTCAAAGTGCTGGCCAGCATGGAACTGGCAGGCGCACGCATCGATGTGAAGGCCCTCAACGACTACTCGGTGTCGCTCACCCAGCAGATGAACCGCCTCGAGACCGAGTGCCACGAGCTGGCAGGCATCCCCTTCAACACGGCATCGCCGGCACAGGTGGGGGAAGTGTTGTTTGACTACCTGAAAATCGACCCCAAGGCCAAGAAGACCAAGACGGGCCAGTATAGCACCACCGAGGAAATCCTGCTCAAGCTGCGCGACCGCCATCCACTGGTTGACAAAATATTGGAGCTCAGGGGCATCCGCAAGCTGCTATCGACCTATGTCAACGCCCTGCCAGCGCTCATCAACCCCACGACGGGCCGCATCCACACAACCTACAACCAGACGGTGACCGCCACGGGCCGCCTGTCATCGACCAATCCCAACCTGCAGAACATCCCCGTGCGCAGCGACGACGGCAAGGAAATCCGCCGAGCCTTCATCCCCGCCGAGGGCAATGTGTTTTTCAGTGCCGACTATTCCCAGATTGAGTTGCGGCTGGTGGCCGACCTGAGCCATGACCAGACGATGCTCGATGCCTTTGCCCACGGTCACGACATCCACGCCATCACCGCCGCCCGCATCTACCACAAGCCACTGGAGCAGGTCACCAGCGATGAACGCCGCAAGGCCAAGACGGCCAACTTTGGCATCCTGTACGGCATCAGCGCCTTCGGTCTGGCCCAACGCCTCAACATCCCGCGCGACGAGGCACGGATGCTCATCGACGGCTACTATACCACCTTCCCACAGGTCAGGGACTACATCGACCGTAGCATCGCTCAAGCCCGTGAAAAAGGCTATGTGACAACCGTTTATGGCCGTCGCCGCATGTTGCCCGACATCAACTCGCGCAATGCCGTGGTGAGGGGCTTCAGCGAGCGCAACGCCATCAATGCGCCCATCCAGGGCACGGCAGCCGATGTCATCAAGCTCGCCATGGTGCGCATCTACCATCGCTTTGAACAGGAAGGCATCCGTTCCAAGATGATCCTGCAAGTGCATGACGAACTTAACTTTGACGTCATCCCTGCCGAACTCGACCAGGTGCAGCGCATCGTCATCGAGGAGATGGAGGGCGTGTACCAGGGCAACGTGCGGCTCACCGCCAGCCACGGCACAGCCACCAACTGGCTTGACGCACATTAACACTACTGGTTATCAATATATTAGCTCAAAGGCAAGAAATATTTTCGGAGAAATCTTGCTCCAATTCAAAAAATAGCAGTATCTTTGCAACCGCTAAAAAGAGCTTCGGGGTGTAGCACAGTTGGTTAGCGCGCCACGTTCGGGACGTGGAGGTCGGAAGTTCGAGTCCTCTCACCCCGACTCAAGCAACAAGGCTAATGCAGTCCATGTGACCGCGTTAGCCTTTTCTTTTTCTGCTCTGCTGTTAGGTGCTCGCCCCTTGGTGCCCGATTCTCGAAGTACTTGCCGACTCACTGAGGGCCCTGATAGGTATGAGTTCAAACTAAAAAAAGTTCCCGACAATCGAGTGACTGTCAGGAACTTGTGGTGGTGCCCAGGGCGGGACTCGAACCCGCACACCTTGCGGCACACGCACCTGAAACGTGCGCGTCTACCAATTCCGCCACCTGGGCATTTTGGTTTTGCGACTGCAAAGGTAATACTTTTTTTTAATACGCAAGCATTTTTGCGAAAAAAAACCAAAAAAACACCGTTTTATGCTCACCAGAGCATCACAATCCTCCCAGCTGCCGGCGGTTGTTGCGTCGGTTGGTCTTGGCGTCATCATACTTGTTGCCAGTGTAGGTGTTGTTGAATCCCGTGCCGAACTCGTCGTCCTCTTCTTCCTCGCCAGTGCGAGAATTATCCTGCTTCTTCTGCACCTTGTTCTTGGCTTGCTCGGGCTTGTTGCGCTTGATTTCGTCGGGTTTCTGCAGGTCGAGTGCTGTCTCATAGATGTTCCAGTTCTCGTCCAGGTCCCAGTTGCGACGCAGGCGCAGTTTCTTGGGATAATAATACACCTCTTCGGGCTGCAAGTGTTCCTTGTAGTTACCTGTATCCCACTTGCCATTGCCGTTGGCATCAATCGTGAGACGCAGGTAATAGGTGCCAGGGTTGACGTTGAGCAGTTCAAAGGCTCCATTTCCCACGGGCACTGTGCGCACTACCTTTTCTCCATTTTCCAGCAGTTCCACAAAGGCACCATTCCTCACGTTGACCTTGAAATAGACGTTGGCATACTCTTCCAGTCCCTTGACTTTGAGTTCCTTAACAATTTTCTCGTTAACGACTCCATAGACCGAGGTGACCGCTGCGCTATCGATAGTCAGCCTGTAGGTCGAGTCGGGCTTCATGTCCATCGGCATCCAGTATCGCATGGGATTGTAGTCGTCGATAGGACGAATGCCCTGCAGCATTCCAGTATAGGGAATCCACAGGGTGTCTCGCTTGATTTCGACATGCACACCCTCGTCATTGATATGAGCTATGGGCACATCAAACTTGAACACGATGGAGTCGCCCACATCGATGGCTCCGCTCTTGGCCAACTCCATTTTTAATTTGGGAATATCGTTGGGGTCAACGTGTTGCAGTTCCTTGATTTCCTCAAGTTCACCCTCGTTGAGTTCCTTGCCCTGAGCGGCAGCTGTCGCTTGCTTCTCAAGCAGCTGGGCCAGCCGCTTGGCGCGATCTTCACGCTCCTTGGCCTTCTTTTCTTCCTCCTTGACCTGGGCTGCTGGTTTGCGATAGCCAAAACGCACGGTGTCGGTCACCTGCTGCAGCTGGTCGAGAGAGTCGCTGCGCAGGTAGGTCATTGCCACGATGATGGTGTCGGCCTTGATCATCGCCGAGTCGGTTATCCAGTACAGCAAAGAGTCGTTCTGGGCAGTACGTTCCACGCGACACCAGTCCCGCTCATGCCGGACGGGCTTGAGCACTTCAAGCTTGGGCAACGAGTCATTGGCAGCCCCGAACAGGACAAACAACTTGTTGTCGGCGGGTCGGGTCGTCTGCCTGACGTAATGTGAACGATACCCCTCGTTGAACATGCACAGCAGCAAGTCGTTGGGCAGGAACAAGGTGTGGGTGGCACTCACCACTGTATCTACTCGATGATCGAAGGTGAACACCGTGTCCTGTGAATTGTATTGGGATGTCGATGGGACGATGATTTCATCGAGGAAGGCGACATCTTCGGTGCGAGCCATGCGGTAATCGCCGTCCACATCATTCAGAGCAAACGCATGATAACGTCCAGGCTTGAGGTTGCGGATGGTGAATTTCCCCTTGTCATTGGTTCGGCTCACGCGCTCCAATGGTATGTTGGTAAACGCCGTGTCGTCGAGGTTGCTGTGCAAACCCACGACGACGTGCTGCATGGGTTCCAGATCCTTGGCACGCAGCACGATACCCGAAACGGCAAGGGTATCAATCTCGTCGCCCGTGGAGAAGGCAAAGGAGTATCCGTCGATCTGGTTACCCTCGTTATTGTCCTCGATGGCATTGGAGAAGTCGACAACATAGGTCGTGTTTTCCTGCAGCTCATCGCGGAACTCGATGGTCACCTTCTTGCCCACCGCACGAATCATCGGCATGGTGCGTGGAGCCGGAGAAATGATGACTTTCTTTTGTTGATCCTTGAGGTTGACTACCTCATCAAAGGATATCTCCACCTTGTTGCCCTTGAAATTGACCGATCCAGCCTCGGGCGATGACTTCACCACCTGTGGCGGGGTGTAGTCACGTGGGCCACCCTCGGGAGACCCGATGCTGGCACAGGCGGCAAGCATCAACGCTACCGCCGCAACCATCAACCAATATGCCCAGTTACGCCCCATCATTATGCTTCTCCCATGTCGTCAAACGGCAAGCGCTGCTGCCCCGTCAGTTGATCAAGTACCTCTTCTTGGCTGATTCCTGCTGTGGAGGTGCTGGCGGGTGCATCATCGCCAGTCAACTCATCGTCGGCAGTAGCCACTGTGGAGACTGCCACGGCTGAGGGATTGGGCTCGCGTGGTTCCACCTCGGTGATGCTATCTACCTCCCAGTTGGTGATGCGGCGGCCCTTGGCCTTGAAGGTCTTGACACCGATAAACTCCTCGGCATCGATCACAAACGGCTCGCGGAAGGCATCGGCACCACCCATCTTCACCTCAAAGCGCGGGCACGGCTCATCGCTCAGCAGCAACAGGCGCGAGTCGGCATTGGTGCCTATCATGCTCTGTTTCTTGGTGCTGTCGTCGAGGGTAAACCGCTTCACATAGGGGTGGCCCTGGTCGGCATCGTCGAGCACGGCGGTCCACACCTTGTCGCGCTGGAACTTCTCGATGCGCAGGATGCCCTCGTCGTAGTGGTTGGTGGCCTCGGCACTGGTGGTATAGAACTCACCTGACTGCATGATGACCAGGATGCGGTCCTCGCCACCAAACAAGCCCAACGAGCGACCGTGGCCCTCATAGTTGATGCGCAGGATGTCGGGGTCGAACCACACCTCACGGTCGCCCAGCGTGGATTGGCCGGCCTCCTTGAGGGTGATGCGGTGTACCTCATTCTTGGTGACGATGTTGCCGCGTGCCTGCTTGCCCTTGATGGCCAGTTCGGCCAGATTGACATCAAACTGCAGGATCTTGAGCCTGAACTTGGGCTTGAGGGTGATGCGCAGCACCTCGGCCTCGCCATTGGGGTTGGCGGTGAACCACACAATCTTGCTACCCGGCTTGCCTTGCGTGATATTATACTCCTTGTCGCGTGTGATGCCCGTCACGGCAAAACGCTTCATGTAGATGGTGCCACCGCGGCCATCCTGATACAGCACGTTGTAGATGGTGCGGTCATCACCCTTCTTGAACACGTTGAGGTAGAGGATGTTCTTGCCCACATAGGACTTGTCGGCCACCTTGATGACCTTGAATTTACCATCCTTGTAGAAGATGATGATGTCGTCGATATCGGAGCAGTTGCACACAAACTCGTCCTTCTTCAAGCCAGTGCCGATGAAGCCGTCGGCACGGTTGATGTAGAGTTTCTGGTTGGCCTCGGCAACCTTGCTGGCGACGATGGTGTCGAACTCGCGGATGACCGTGCGGCGAGGATACTTGGCGCCATACTTGGTCTTCAAGCCCTCAAACCACTCGATGGTATAATCGGTGAGGTGGGCCAGCTTGTAGTCGATGTCCTCGATGCGCTCCTTGAGGCGCGCAATGTTCTCCTCGGCCTTGTCGCTGTTGTACTTGATGATGCGCTTCATCGGGATCTCGAGCAAGCGCAGCAGGTCGTCCTGGGTAATCTCACGGTAGAACTGCGGCTTGAAGGGGGTCAAGCGCTTGTCGATATGCTTGAGGGCCTTCTCCTGGTCCCGCGCGTTCTCAAACTCCTTGTCCTTGTAGATGCGCTCCTCGATGAAGATTTTCTCCAACGACACGCTGTGCAGTGCCTCCATGGTCTCGCCTCGCTGAATCTCCAGCTCCTGGCGCAGGATGTCGCGGGTGCGGTCCACACTGTAGCGCAACACGTCGCTCACGGTGAGGAACTGCGGTTTCTGGTCCTTGATGACACAGCAGTTAGGCCAGATGGAGATCTCACAGTCGGTGAAGGCATACAGTGCGTCGATGGCGATGTCGCTGCTCGTGCCAGCCTGCAACGAGACGATGATCTCGGCCGTGGCGCTGGTGTTGTCCTCGACCTTGCGTATCTTGATCTTGCCTCGCTCACCGGCCTTGAGGATCGACTCGATGACACTGCCTGTGGTCTTGCCATAGGGGACATCCTTGACCAGCAGGGTCTTGTTGTCGAGTTTCTCGATCTTGGCGCGCACGCGCACATATCCGCCCCGCTCGCCGTCGTTGTAGTGGCTCACGTCGATGTAGCCGCCCGTCTGGAAGTCGGGATAGAGGTGGAACTCCTCGTCACGCAGGTAGTGCACCGCCGCGTCGATGACCTCGTTGAAGTTGTGCGGCAGGATCTTGCACGACAGGCCCACAGCGATGCCCTCGGCGCCCTGTGTGAGCAGCAGGGGGAACTTGGCGGGCAGCGTCAGTGGCTCACGTTTGCGTCCGTCATAGGAGAGTCCCCAGTCGGTGACCTTGGCATTATAGACGGCATCCAGAGCAAACTCGCTCAAGCGGGCCTCGATGTAACGTCCAGCAGCCGCGCCATCGCCCGTGAGGATGTTGCCCCAGTTTCCCTGGGTGTCGATGAGCAACTCCTTCTGTCCCAACTGCACCAGCGCACTATAGATCGAGGCATCACCATGTGGGTGATACTGCATGGTCAGGCCCACGATGTTGGCCACCTTGTTGAAGTGGCCGTCATCGGCCTCCTTCATGGCATGCATGATGCGGCGCTGCACGGGCTTGAAGCCATCCTCGATGTGAGGCACGGCGCGCTCGAGTATCACATAGGAGGCATAGTCGAGAAACCAGTTCTCGTACATGCCGCTCAGTTGCAGTTTCTTATCTTTGGGCACCTGGTAGGAAGAGTGGGCCTGCGGCTCGTTGCCGTCACCGCCCTCATCGGGTGTAATGTTGCCAGCATCGGCAGCGGGATTGCCATCGGTGGCGGGCTGGTCTTGCTCCATTCCTTCCAGTTCGTCGTCGTCTTTCTTCATGTCATTTCAGCGTTTTAACCCGCAAAGGTACGAAGAAGTTTTCACTTTTTCCCTTTCTTTATAGTTTTTAAAGTTTTTACAGTCACTATAAAGAGTATCGTCACTGTCGCTGTTATCTCCTGCGCAAGGAGCGGAAAAAGTGTATGATCATGGGGATGGCGAGCAGGAAGGACAGGATGTCGCACACAGCCTGGCAGATTTCCACACCCTTAAGGCCCATCACACGGGGCAATATCAAGATCAAAGGGATAAAGAAGATGCCGTTGCGGGCAGCCGCCAGCACATTGGCCGCCAGACTGTGGCCGCTTGTCTGCAATGTCATGTTGCACACGGTGACCACCGCCGCCATGGGCAATGCAACCAGTTGCCATCGCAGTGCAACGGCCCCGACGGCCACCACCTCCATGTCGTCGCGCAACAGGTCCACCAGTTCATCGGCAAGCACATAGGCCGGCCCACATAACACCGCAAGCACAGCCATGTCGAGCAGAATAGTGAAATAGAACCCCCTGAGCAATCGCTTGTACAGTCCAGCACCATAATTGAAGCCGCAGAAGGGCTGATAGCCCTGCCCCACCCCGATGATGATGGCAAAGATGATGAAGGCGATGCGCGAGACGATCGACATGCCGGCAATTGCTGCGTCGCCATAGGCGCCAGCGGCCACATTCAGCATCAGCGTGGCGATGCTGGCCAACGCTTGACGGGTGAGCGACGGTGTCCCACCCTTGAGAATCTCTTGCTGGAAGTGCCAGCGGCACGAGGTCTGAGACAAGTCGATGGGGATGTTCTCGCCACGGCGCGACATCACCCACAGCACGATGAACCCGAACAGCTGGCTCACTACCGTGCCGATGGCTGTTCCCAGGATACCCAAATCAAAGGTGAACATGAACAGCGGCACGAGCACCACGTTGAGCACCGCTCCCGAAATCATGCCATACATCGCCTGGGTCGCATTGCCCTGGAAACGCATCTGGTTATTGATCACCATCGAAGCGCTCATCAACGGCGCGCCCAGCAGGATCACACCCATGAAGTCCATCGTGTAGGGAAGAATCGTGGGGGTAGAGCCCAACGCTATTGACAAGGGTTTGAGCAGCAGCAGGCCCACCACAGCAATCACCACACCACACACGATGCTGCCCACAAAGGAGGTTGCTGCCATCTGGCGCGCCTCATCGATGCGACGTGCGCCCAAGTGACGCGACATGTAGGTGCCAGATCCCTGCCCAAACAGGAAGCCGATGCTCTGGATGATGGCCATCACCGGGAACACCACACCCACGGCCGCTGTGGCCTGGGTGTTGAGCAATCCCACATAATAAGTGTCTACCAGATTATAGATGCTCGTGACAAGCATGCTGATGACAGTGGGAACCGCCATCGCAGGTATCACTTGCCGCACGGGGGCCGTCGTCAGGAAAGTAAAGTTATCTTGACTGCGCATCTTTTTTACCTTAAAAAGTACTTGCCTTTTGGAGCTGCAAAGGTACAACTTTACCGCGAATTGACAATCCCAGAATTCTATAGATTTTCTATTAAGATTAAGAACTGCCTGGTTTGTATCGGATAATTTAACGACTGAGACAACTACAGACAATTCTTGATTGAGTTGTTTTTTGAAGGTGACTGTCGCCTGAAAAAAAATTGTCTTTCTTGTCTTCAAATCAATGTGTAAGGAAACTTTTTCGTACCTTTGCACCCCAAATAGCAAATAATCAGTTAAACAACGATACAACAATGGATAAAGAAAAGAAGTTTGCGCGCACGCTGGTGACAACGGCGTTGCCCTATGCCAACGGTCCTGTCCACATCGGTCACCTGGCCGGTGTGTATGTGCCAGCCGACATCTATGTGCGCTACCTGCGCCTGCAGGGCGAGGATGTGCTGTTTGTGGGTGGTAGTGACGAGCACGGCGTGCCCGTGACCCAGCGCGCCCGCAAGGAGGGCATCACCCCCCAACAGGTTGTGGACCGCTATCACAATATCATCAAGGAGTCGTTCAAGGAGTTAGGTATCTCATACGATATCTATAGCCGCACGACCAGCAAGACGCATCACCAGTTTGCCGCCGAGTTCTTCCGCAAGCTCTATGACGAGGGCAAGTTGATCGAGAAGACCACCAAGCAGTTCTATGACGAGCAGGACGGCAAGTTCCTCACCGACCGTGATGTGGAGGGCGAGTGCCCCTATTGCCACCACCCCGCCGCCAAGGGCAACCAGTGTGAGGACGGCTGCGGCCGCGACCTGGACCCCACCGAACTCATCAACCCGCACGCCAAGGACAGTGACCACCCGCTGGTGTTGAAGGACACCACCAACTGGTTCCTGCCCCTGAACGAGTATGAGGGCTGGCTGAAGGAGTGGATCCTCGAGGGTCACAAGGAGTGGCGCCCCAACGTCTATGGCCAGTGCAAGTCGTGGATTGACGGTGGCCTGCAGCCCCGTGCCATGACGCGTGACCTGGACTGGGGAATTCCCGTTCCCGTCGAGGGTGCCGAGGGCAAGGTGCTCTATGTTTGGTTTGATGCCCCCATCGGCTACATCAGCAACACCAAGGAGCTGTGCGAGGCCCAGCCCGAGCGCTGGGGCACGTGGCAGCAGTGGTGGCAGGACAAGGACACCAGGCTCATCCACTTCATCGGCAAGGACAACATCGTGTTCCACTGCATCATCTTCCCGACGATGATGAAGGCCCATGGCGACTACATCATGCCCGACAACGTGCCCGCCAACGAGTTCCTGAACCTTGAGGGCGACAAGATCTCGACGAGCCGCAACTGGGCCGTGTGGCTGCACGAGTATCTGGTGGACTTCCCCGGCAAGCAGGACGTGCTGCGCTATGTGCTCACGGCTAATGCCCCCGAGACTAAGGATAACGACTTCACCTGGAAGGACTTCCAGGCCCGCAACAACAACGAACTGGTGGCCATTCTGGGCAACTTTGTGAACCGTGCCCTGGTGCTGACCCACAAGTTCTGCGGCGGCACCGTGCCCCAGGCTGGCGAGTTGACCGACGTGGACCGCGCCGCCATCGAGGAGTTCAAGGGCGTGAAGGCTGTGCTGAGCGACCATATCGAGAACTTCCACCTGCGCGAGGCCCTGAAGGACGCCATGGACCTGGCCCGCTGCGGCAACAAGTACCTGGCCGACACCGAGCCCTGGAAGCTGGCCAAGACCGACATGGCCCGTGTGCAGACCATCATGAACCTGGCCCTGCAGATCACCGCCAACCTGGCCATCGCCTTTGAGCCGTTCCTACCCTTCAGTAGCGAGAAGCTGCGCAAGATGATAGGCATGGACAAAGTGGAGTGGAGCCGACTGGGCGACATCGACATCCTGCCCGCCGGACAACAGCTGGAGCAGCCCGAACTGCTGTTCGAGAAAATCGAGGACGACGTGATCCAAGCTCAGATCGACCGCCTGGAGCGCATCAAGCAAGAGAACATCGTTAACAACTTCAAACCCAAGCCCGTGACCACCACGAGCACCATCGACGACTTTGCCAAGCTCGACATCCGCGTGGGCACCGTCGTGGCATGTGAGAAGGTCAAGAAGGCCGACAAGCTGTTGAAGTTCACCATCGACGACGGCATGGCTGGCCGCACCATCATCAGCGGCATCGCCAAGTGGTATGAGCCCGAGGAACTCGTGGGCAAGCAGGTGTGCTTCATCGCCAACTTTCCGCCGCGCAAGCTCAAGGGCATCGAGAGCCAGGGCATGATCCTGAGCGCCGAGGACGCTGGTGGACGCCTTGTGGTCATCGGCCCGACAGGACCCGTCAAGCCCGGCTGCCAAGTGGGCTAACGCGCCTGTAATCAGACAACCATAACAACGTAAAGACAACCTGAACAACTTTATTATTAATTGTTGTTCAGGTTGTCATTCTGTTGTTTAGGTTGTTTAAAAGAAAAGCGGTCGTCTGGAAAGTGAATTATTAATAAATGTTAAATAATTGGATAATATTTGGTTTATATTATAAACTGGTTTATCTTTGCAGCGTGAAAGTAAGAACGGTAATCGCGAGTGCTGTTCTTTTTTCGGAGAGTTTTAGTTTATTTCTTAAACCGCTTTATAGCCAAATAAAAAATTCAAGTTATGGAAGAGAAGAAAATGACCGAGCGCGAGAGCCTCGAACTAATTACCACGATGATCAATCGCACCAAGGAGCGCTACATCGGTGACGGCAACATCATGCTCATGTGGGGTTACCTGTCGGTGATAGTAGCCGCACTGGTGTGGATCATGCTTGTGAAGACCCACAATCCCGCCTGGAACTGGTTGTGGTTTGCAATAGGCGTTGTTGGCGGCATTGCCACCCCCATCATGTCCAAGAAGAGTGAACTGAAGAGCGGAGTGAAAAGTTATTCCGACAAAATCACGTCACAGATTTGGACAGTGGTCGGCATTTCAGCCTTAGTGGCAACGCTATTCTGTTTCGTTTTCTCATTTATGGGAATGCATAATGTCTGGCGGATGATGTTTGCCTTTGCACTCATCATCGTACCGATGGCCGAGATTGCGCAGGGCATCGTCGTGAAGGAGAAATCCTTCATCTTTGGCGGTGCAGTCGGCCTATGCGTAGGCATCCTCGCCGTTTGTTGCATTGCCGCAGATGTGCCATTGGGTGTCAGCTGGTTCCTGCCGATGTTCATGATTGCGTTCGCCTGCATGATGATTATCCCGGGCCACGTTATTAACCGTAAAGCCAAGCAGCAGCGATGAAAGAGTTGGATCCCATCCTTCACTCCCAGTTGCGGCTGGCTGTGATGTCCATCCTGATGAATGTGGACGAGGCCGACTTTGTCTATCTCAAGGAGCAGACCGAGTCCACGGCAGGCAACCTGAGCGTGCAGCTCGACAAACTCTCCAGTGCCGGTTACATCACCGTCACCAAGGGGTTTGCAGGCAAGAAAACACGCACCACGTGCCAGGTCACCGACCAGGGCCGCAAAGCCTTCGAGCAATATGTCGAAGCCCTGAAAAGCTACCTGAACCTTTAAGAGGTCTTCTATCAATTACCGAAATGATTATCTTCTATGTTGACTGTATTTTGGATAAACTTGGCGGCATCTCAGCAAAGCTCAAGCGAGCTTGGTTTTGCATTCGATTTGCTCAAGTTTTGTTTCTTTTTGGCATATTTTGTCTTATCTTCTTGGACCATAGCTCGCTATGCTCCTGCAAAGCTAAATCAAAATCTACTCAAAAATAATCAAAATCCATGTCAAGCTAATTGATAGAAGTCCCCTTAAATAGCTGATTCGATAGTGATAGGAGCACTCATCCATGGCAGGGGTGGGTGCTTCTTACAATATGTGAGGCTTGGTGTCGGGGGTGTGGGTGCTGAGGATGCGTTGGGACTTGGGGTAGAGGTTGTTGGCGCGGTTGCCCAGGTTGTTGGCGAAGCCTAGGACGGCCCCCTCGTGGGCGATGAGGATGTGGCCGCGGGGTGCACCCACCGTGATGGACTCGCCGCGCAGGTAGCGCAGGGCCGTGGCATAATCCACCTCGCAGACGGGGAAAGCACCCGCAGCCCTTGCCAGGGACATGGCCAGCGCATGGTGAGGCACAGTCTTGCGGCCCCTTACGGTTGCC
>Ga0247611_10001794_pt1 | contig 37259 bp, 35 predicted proteins | sample 177DNAGHGhighgp2_FD_192422 | JGI IMG/M metagenome (GOLD analysis project Ga0247611, IMG submission 192422) | Sheep rumen microbial communities from Palmerston North, Manawatu-Wanganui, New Zealand - 1770 DNA GHGhigh gp2 | ecosystem: Host-associated > Mammals > Digestive system > Stomach > Rumen... | reverse complement strand
CCAACTGCTCTTGAACACTGGCGCTGTCAGCACCGCTTACAGGATTGAAAGAATTGAAATTGTTGTCCATAACTGAAAAATATTAAAAGTTAAACATACGTCATTGAACTTGTTTTCGCTTTCGCTTCGCCTTTTTACGATGCCTGCAAAGTGCGGCTGGAGCGCACTGAAAGCAAGGCTTGCCCGGGAATTACTACCCTGGAAGGGCTGGAGAATTTCCAAAGGCAACTCGTCTCGGCCTTGCGTGTGTGCAAGCCGCAATAACTTTGCAGCGGGAAAAGGCGTTGAAAGCGACGTCAGGCAAGTTCAAGGATGTTTGGCTTGTTTTTCAGGGACAACATGGCAGATTCTTCCTGCAAGCGGTTGCGCCCAAGACCGCGCAGGTGTCAAGAGCTGAAAAAACAAGAAACTCCACACTGTAAAAGAGAATGAATGACGGCCACCGTTTCCCAACGACAGCCGTCCAAAGAGTATATACGCTAGTGAAATAATTTATTAACCTTAAATCTTAAAACCATGAAAAAACTTATTCTTATGTTTTTGTGCAGGGAATGAGCGACTTCTGGGCATATAACGTCACCTCATAGGAGCGGACTGCGGGATCGCCGGATGGCGTTCCCGTGTGTCCGCTGGCTTTGATGATGGGGCGTGGTTTCTCATGCTGCCCGATGACATACGACTGGTTGTTGCAGTCGGTCACGATAAAGGCGATGTGTCTGTTAAGTGGCACGTCATCCAGCGTCTGGAATCGCAGGGTGGTCTGTTCGATCCTGCCGTTGTTATTGTACGTCGATACGGCTTCGCAGGTGGGTACTCCGACAAACGCTATTGGCGTCACATCGGTGAAAATGCCCACGGGAATACCCGCAAGGTGCTTGTACATGATCTCACGTTGAAGGTTCTCGGCATAAACATAGCCGACGAACCGTATTCCTGGTAGTGATTGAGTTGATTTCATTCTTTTTTCGTTAGTTTTTGTAAAAGTGTGCAACAATCTGCAATCTGTGCAACATTTTGCAAAGTGTGCAATATTTGTTTTTTTTGAGGGTACTTTGTCGTCGGGATTTTAACGTATCTTATTCTTGTTTAACTTCCTTTTGCCGTTGGCGCCTAACAGTCTCCCTGTAGACATTTCGTTTGCGCATGTAGATTTTGGCAATGGTATTCCAGTTGGTGTCTGTCGATTCGATACCATGTGCCTCCATCCAAGCCCAAATGACGTCCTGGTTCTTTTTGCCAATATTGCCAAATCTGTGAAGATCGTTCCACAGCTCTATGACAAACCGCTTGCGGATGCACTGAGCCAGCAACCTCCTTGAAGCCGATGACAGAAAGGTGTTAAATCTGATGTTTTTGGTCTTGAACCATGGCACAAGGATTGGCACCCTGTTTTCGCCGGGAGAATTGTTCGAGGCGAAAATGGGAGGTTTGGTCAGGTAGATCTCCAGGATATCATTCTCCGCTGAATTCCTCGGGAACTCAACAGGAGTGCTGAATCGATATCTTAACCATTGGGCCAGATAAGGCTCAAGTGCCAGATTGATGATCAGCCTGTCCTCGTTATCCGCAGTATTTGTAGGATGGTTTTCGGCCATTATCACACAGAGTCATTTTCGATAGTTGACATCTTCAAAGGAGATCACTGAAAACATTTCCCTGAACCTGTCGGCGACGCGTACGCCATACTTGTTCCTGATCTCAATTGGGGTCAGGTTAGTCGTTACGGCGGTGAACAGTTGATGATGGTATCTGTACTCCATCAAATCAACCACGGGACTGAGCACATTGCCGAAGTCCAAAACCTCAGTAGGCTCCTTACCAAGGTCGTCGATGGCAAGCATGGACAGGGAGCGCAGGTTGCGTATGGATTTAAGGTCTTTCGAAAAAATCACCACGTCCATGGCATCGACTATCCTCATGCCCACTTTGAAGTATTCGCTCAGAAATTTGAAGTGGCCTATTCGTTCGAGGTAATTGATCGCACTCTGTAAGGCGTAGAGAAGCGTGGTTTTGCCGTTGCCGCAAGTGCCGCAGAACAACACGCCGAACTTAGGCACCTGCTGAGTGAGGTAGTGGGCGAGTTCACGGAGGTTCTTCTCCGTGTATTCGTCAAACTCAGGGGTACCGTGGCGGAACTGAACGGCACAACCGTAGTGTGCTGCCAGCAGGTCAAGTGCATCGTCTTCGGTCATGTTGAACCTAAAACGATCCACCGTAGTCCTTTGCCGTATGATTGCCGACATCAGTTCCCCGACGCGCTGCATATTGATCTTTGGCGTTTTGCCCGTCTGATTTTCCTTTTCCATTTTTCTTCGCAATTTCAAGTTTATTTCTTACCCAGTTGAAGAAGTGTTCTCTGAATTTGCCGACGCCGTCATGTTCGCTGGACTTGAAGTTGACCTCATCTACAAACTGGTCGAGCCATTTGAGCACCTGCTCCCGGTCACACTTGAATGACCTCATGGCACTTTCAATCGAAAGGTCATCATTCTTTATCTCTTCAACAAATTTCAGATTCTCTTCGCGCGTGGTAGAAGAAGAGTTTTTTTTATTTATTATATTATTATCTTCTTTTAATAGTACCTGATTTTGTCCCTGTCCGCTCAACAGACTGGCATTGTCTTCGTGTTGTTCAGCTGTGGTTCCTATGACAGGTTTTCCAAGGCCATTTTCCACTAGAGATTCGACAATTTCCAAGGGCTTTTGGTACTTATTGTAGTTCGTGACAGTGATGATTGTCCTGTTCACTTTTTTGTCGCGTTTCATGCTGATCATGCCGTTTTTCTCGAACAGTTCAAGCGTTTGCTGGACTGTGGTACTGTTCGTTCCCCAGCGCTGCATCAGCCCCCTGATAGTGGTCGCGAACTGGCCTCTTTCTAGTAGGATTTGTCCGTTGCCGAAACTCTTGACTTCCGTTTTCCAGGTAGCGAGCATGATGATGTCTATCCATCGCTGTAGCCGCTTGGATGACGAATGCCAGATCCAATGGTTCGTGATATCCCTATATAATGCGATCCAACCAGCCATAGTGTCTAATAGGAGGCTCTCCAGAGCCTGAGAATTTCCGCGCCCGTGAAATACCTTCTGGACGTGGCTGTCCTGACATTGAAATGAAGTTTCCCGCTCTTAACATAGCGCAAGAGGGTACTACGGTGTACACCGAGCAGTGAGGCGGCCTCCACGACGGAGTATCTCGCCTTAGCCGAGACTTTGGGTTCTTCCTGTACCATAATACACATTATTTATTTAATAGGGGGAAACAATGTCTTTACGTCAGTACCGAAGTAATCGGCGATAAGGATTTGAGTGTTTATCTCGGGCCGGTTCTTTCCCAGCAGCCAGTTTCTCACCGACATCTCGTTGCGGTGTGTGAGTCTGCTGAGATCCTTGATGAGTTGGATAGTTGGAGGAGGCATGCTCTTCAACTCTCTGTAGTAGTCGGTTAGTGGTAAATTGTTGTAAGTCATCTTCTTAGGTCTTATTGATATAGTTATTATAAAAATATAAACTGTTATTTAACAAAAAATAATGCTTTATATTATTGAAATAATTATTTTTTATTATATCTTTGCACTTGAAAATGCTAAACAACTACATTTTCAGTTTCTATTTCAATATTATGCGGCCTACAAAGGTATAAATAATATTCAAATAGAAACAAATATTTAGAAATATTTTTTAGAAAACTTATATACGCTATATGAAACGGATTGATTTATTGAAAATTAGAAAAGAGCACAAGATTACGCAAGTGAATCTGGCTACGCTCACGAAGTATCCCCAGGGATTTATTTCTCAAATAGAGAATGGGCGTGTGGACGCTCCCGAGGCTTTCCTCGTGCGTCTTAAAGAGGTTTTGGATATCAAAGACCTCAGTCCGTATTTCTTACCGGACCCCGATGAGCAGCTGGCCAGAGAAGCACGCCAAATTCTCGAGAGCAGGATAGATGAGCTGCAGTCTATGATTAACCGATTGATGGATATGCTTGATAAGCGAGACGAGCGTATACGCGAGCTGGAGGGCATGAATATCCGTCTGCAGGAAAAGCTTCTGGACAAGGCTTGACGTTGGGGAGTTTCCTTTATTTATCCAGTTCTTATCGGCAATACTTGAGCAATCACTTGAGCATGATTTTAGAGTATATATAATATTTTATTAACCAGACAATTAACTAAGAGTATTTAGCGCTTCCCAAGCTGAGGGCCGCGGGTTCGAATCCCGTCTACCGCTCAAGGTATAGCTTACTGAGAGACAGTGTGAAAGGTTGCAGCGCTGCAACCTTTCTGCTATGATAATGTCAATGTTCCTTGCAAATCCCTTGCAACCGAGAGCTTGCCTATATAGTGATAATATAGGGCCTTGATTGCAAAAAAGCTATTTTGTAGCTTTTGCCGACTTTTTTACTTCCTCGTGATAGAAATAATTAGCCACGACGGGCAGTTGACCGAAGCCACTGCGCTTACTATCATCGTCACGGACGTAGACCATTCCTTGACTGGCTGTATATTCCTTTAACTTCTGATCCAATGTGTTCCAGTAACTGCGGTCATGCTTGGAATAGATTTCGTGATAGAGGCTGTCGAGTTCAGGATGATGAGTGTGTATCCACTCAAGAATCACAGGACGGTAATCGCCACGCAAGTTCAGATTTTCCAACCAGACCAGGTTGCATTGACTCTTGACCTTCTCAATGATGGCTATGACATCGGTGATGCCTGGAAATATCGGGGATATGAAACATGTGGTCTGCACGCCGGCTTCATAGAACTGGCGCATAGCTTCCAGGCGGCGTTCGATGCTCACACCCTTGTCCATCTCCATTCTAAAACTCTCGTCGAGGGTGTTGATACTCCATGACACACGAGCTTCGGGGAAGGTTTTGATAAGGTCGAGATCTCTGAGGATCAAGTCGCTCTTGGTGGATATGCTGATCTTAACGCCACTGCCTTGCATCTGTTCAAGGATGGCACGTGTGCGTTTGTATTTGGCTTCATGTGGCTGATAGGGGTCGGTCACCGAACTCAAGAACAGTTCTTTACCCTTGTATTTTGCGGGATTCTTGATGTCCGGCCAGTGCTTTACATCTAGGAATGTACCCCACGGTTCGGGATGGTTAGTGAATCGCTTCATGAATGAAGCGTAGCAATACTTGCAGGCATGCAGGCATTCCACATAGGGGTTCACGGCATAGTCCGATACGGGGAGGTTTGACTTGGACAATACAGTCTTGACTTCAATTTCTTTAATGGTATTCATTGATCTATTTATGTTTTCAGTTTTATGATTAAGGGAGCTTGTCTTATTAATGCGGTTGCAAAGTTAGCAATTTCCGCATAATAGGGACAGTGTTTCAAAAAATCACTCCAATCTTGATGCCATAATTCAATCTTATAAAATAATGTTGAGGGTGCCCAACTTCATGTGTGCACCCTCAACTATTTAGCTGAAATAAATCTCCAGCTGCTGGATTATCGGGTTAGGGGAGAGTAGTCCTGGCCGTAGCGCAACATCTGGTCGATGTAGCCCTCGGTATAGGAGACTTTCACGTCAATGAGTTTGCCGTTCTTGTCATACACGGGGGTATAGATGGGGTTGACAAATCCCTTGTAGGGGGCAATGTTCAAGCCCTCGTAGCGGGCAAGCACCTCCTTGTGAATCTCTGGATCGACCTTAACACCGTAGGTCTCGACCAACTGGCGTCCAGCCTCATAGTCACCCTCACTCTTGATGCGCTGCACCTCGGCAAGCAGTTGTGCAAACAGTCCACGCAGTTTCTCATAGTCATTGATGCGCACAAAGGTCTTACCATCACGCTTGACATACTCAATGACATTGTCCTTCTTGCCATGCTGGTAGCACCACTCGCTGATGAACTTGCGGTTGCGCATGTGTGCCTCCTCGATGTCCTTGCCAGGCACGATGCGGGTGAGCTGGGTCATCAGGCCATTCATGATGTACTTGTAGTATTCGGCCTTGTATGTGTCCATATTGGGGAAAATGCCAAGCTCAACAAGCTTGGGATCGGCAAGGTAATACAATGCGAACAGGTCGGCACGGCCTTCCTCGAGTGATGAGCCATAGGCCTTGAGGGCATCTTGATCAACGCCAGGCAGCAGTTGTCCAGATGCATGACCCAGGCACTCGTGCAGGTCGGTGTGCAGAGCATCGGCGATGTCGAGGTACTTTTTCATCAATTCGACCTCAACATTGCTGTAGGCAAACTCCTCGTTGAAACCTGTTCCGGCAGCCACCTTGTTGTAAGCGTCGGTGATGTTGTCGATGCTCACCGACTTGGAGCCGTGTGCGGCGCGGATCCAGTTGCTGTTGGGCAGGTTAATGCCGATGGGAGTGGAAGGGTAGCTGTCACCGGCCAGGATGGCGGCGGTGATGACCTTGGCACTCACGCCCTTGACATTCTTCTTCTTGAAGCGATCGTCAACGGGTGAATTGCTCTCGAAGTATTGCGCATTGTCGCTGATGAGCTTGCTGCGGCGTGATGCAGCCTTGTCCTTGAAGTTGACCATGCCTTCCCATGAACCAGTCATACCCAGGGGGTCACCATAGCTCTCGATAAAGCCGTTGATGAAGTCCACGTCGCTCTTGGTCTCCTCAGCCCACATGATGCTGTAATCGTCAAAGGTCTTCAATGAACCCGTCTGGTAGAACTTGATCAGCTCGTTGATGTAGGCACGCTGTCCCTCATTTTCGGCAACGGTGGCAGCCTTTTGCAGCCAGTAAACGATTTTCTCGATGGCTTTACTGTAGAGTCCGCCCACCTTGTAGGGTTCCTCAACGATTTTACCATTGCGCTTCACCACCTTGCAGTTCAGACCCCATGAGATGGGGGTGAGGTCGGTGGTGTCCTTGAGGTTGTTGTAGAAGTCCTCGACTTCCTGCTGGGTCACACCCTCATACATGTTGCAAGCTGAGGTGAGGATGAGGTCTTGGCCATCGGCCTGATTGACACGTTTGGCCATGAAGGTGGGGTCAAAGATCACACGGTCCAGCACCTTTTTCTCCTCCATGCGCTGCTTGGCTCCGGGAAGGGCCGCGAACTGCTTGTCAAAGAAGGCCTTGCTGAACTCGGGAATGAATTTATCCATTGAATAGTGGTGGTGAATGCCGTTGCCGAACCACACCTGTTTCAGATACTTCAGGAAAGCCTCATAATCCTTATCCTTCTTGTTGCCCTTGTAATTGCGATAGATTTCCTCAAGTGTCTGGCGAACCATGAGGTTGTATTTGCAATTCTGGTCAAACAAGATGTCACGGCCGTTGAGGGCAGCCTCGGTAAGATAATAGACCAACTCCTTCTGCTGGAGCGACAAATCTTCAAATCCGGGCACCTGATAACGCAGCACCTCGATATCGGCAAACCGGTCAACCGTGTAGTCAAAGTTGCTGTTTTGTGCCATAGCTGTTGTTGATAGTGCCGCCGTGGCGAGGGCAGCAATAATAATTTTCTTCATAAAACTGTTTAAGATAATGTTGTGATATTAATTGAGATTGTCTTGATTTTCCTCATTTTCTTCTTTCTTGACTTTCACAAACTGTGTTGATGACAAGGCATATTGTTCATATTGACCAGGTATTACACGCTCATTATCATCGGTGACATAGCAATAGAGCATCTTGGTCTTGTTGTCCCACTTAATGAGTTGTGACTTATCAACATGTCCATCGTCAACGTATGGGCGATTACCGGCAGTTTCGATACCGTCAAAGAAAAACGGCATGATGGATAATTTTAGACCTTGGTTGATAGCTGCCGATATATAGGTGAATGTCTTGCCTTCCTCATTAACGTAGCTCTCAACAAACATATAGATGGGCTGCGTAGCATCCTGGATGTCATAGATGGTATCGATGCTGTGAGCCAGCGACCACTGATGCTTGATACTGGGCTTGCGACCGGTGAGCATGGCATCAAGCGGACCGTTAAAGCCAATCAGGTTACCGTTAACTGTCCATATCAAGATGTTGGCATAGGTGTCATACACCTCTCCGTGGTTAGTGACCCAGCTCAAGCTGCGCAACTTGCCATCGGAACTGGTGTTGACTTTTGCCCCCAACTTTTCGCGTGAATAGCTGAAATTATAGGTCATGTTTGAGATATCGGACTTTACCCAATCGCTATAGTCGCTGATGGCCTGGAACGAGGTCTCATAATCATCACTAAGCATTGCGTCAACCAACTTCTTCTCGGTGCGTTGCTGCTTGGAACAGGAGCCAAACACAAGCGCCGTGATGACCATAATCAATAAGCTTTTTTTCATCATCACATCAATTAGAGGCCTTACCGTTATAGAGGATTTCCTTGTCGGTCATGATGGTCAACTGCTGTGCATTTTCTTTGGCAGTGATGATATAGACCTTGCCATCATCGGCTTTCATCAGGTAGTTGCCACCTTGCATGACACAGTTTTTAGTCTCAACCACTTGATTATTAGACTTGCCTCCCTCGCCCAGTGCCAGACGGAAGGTGCCATCGGCCAGGTTCTCGAGTTTCACTTGATATTTCTCGGTCTTGAACTCGGCCACAGTGTGGTCTTTGCCGTCCTCGGTGGGTTGGGCGCGTTCAACATTCACTTTGGGTGTTGCTTGCTGTTTGTTGGTCGTGTCCATCTGCTCGGTTGCCGCAGGGGCGGCTGCATCATTGGCATCCTTGGCAGGCTTTTCGTTACATGCTGTCATTGTCATCAATGACACGGTGGCAAAAAGGATAAAAAATTTCTTCATAGTTGTTTTAATGTATTTAATATATCGTTTATTAAGCTCGTAAATCAAGACGGTTGGCTCATTCAACATAGAGCACCAGCCCCTTCAAGTATTCACCCTCAGGATGATATATGTTGATGGGATGGTCGGCTGGCTGGGTGAGTTGATGCAGGATGCGCACCTTGCGGCGAGTCTGGGCTGCGGCACTAAACACAGCAAGCCTGAACTGATCTTTATTCACTGCCTGAGAGCATGAGAAAGTGAACAAGATGCTACCAGGGGCTATTTTTTCCAATGCCTTGGCGTTCAAACGCCGATACCCCACCAGAGCATTTCGCAACGCGCTCTTGTGCTTGGCAAACGCTGGCGGATCCAGTATAATGAGGTCATAGGCATCCTTTTCCATGTTGTCGAGAAACTTAAAGGCATCCTCGGCAAACGACTTGTGCCGCTCATCTCCAGTGGCGAAATTTAAAGAAACATTGTCATCGGTCAGGCGCACAGCTTTGGCCGAACTATCGACAGAGTGAACCACCTTGGCACCGCCTCTCAAGGCATAGACCGAGAATCCTCCAGTGTAGCAAAACATATTGAGCACCTTACGTCCCTGGCTATATTGCTCAAGCAAGCGGCGGTTCTCACGCTGATCAACAAAGAAGCCTGTCTTCTGTCCCTTGAGCCAGTCGACATGGAAGCGCAAACCGTTCTCGATGGCTTCATCGGTCTCATACCCTCCGATGATATAATCGTTTATCGGGTCCAGATGCGCCTTATAGGGCAGGGTAGTCTCGCTCTTGTAGTAAACATTATTGATGCCTGGCAAGTTGACCAAAGCTTGGGCGATGGTATTGCGGGCAAAGTGCATGCCGGGCGAGTGAGCCTGCATCACAGCGGTGGGCCCATAGATGTCGACTACCAGTCCTGGCAGGAAATCACCCTCGCCATGTACCAGGCGATAAGCATTGTTGTCATCGCGTTGCAGGTTCAGCGCCTGCCGCATCCTGTAGGCATCGTTAAGGCGGTTTTCAAAGAAATTCGCATCGATGGCGGTTTCGTCAAATGTGAGCATCCTCACGGCAATGCTGCCAATCTGGGAATGACCATTGCCGATGAGGGTTCCATCATGGGAGTAGACGGTCACCAGATCGCCCTCCTCAATGCTATCGTCGGCAGCAGCTATTGCCCCCGAGAAAACCCACGGGTGGAAGCGCATCAATGACTCTTCCTTGCCTCGCTTGAGTGTTACTGTCTTGTAGATCATTTAAAGAAATATCTGTAGATGTCGTTTCCGTTAGCAAATAACAATAGGGCGATGAGTAATGCCATGCCCACAGTCTGGGCTTTTTCCATGAACTTGAGGCTTGGTTGGCGGCCTGTGATGATCTCAAACAGGAGAAATAGCACATGTCCTCCATCAAGTGCCGGAATGGGCAGGACGTTCATCACAGCAAGAATGACTGAAATAAATGCGGTGATGTTCCAAAAATCAAGCCAATTCCATGTGTCGGGGAAGATACTGCCAATGGCACCAAAACCGCCCAGGCTCTGTGCGCCCTCGGGTGTGAAGACATACTTGAGCTGTTTCACATAGTTGACCATCTTGTCCCAACCCATCTCGATGCCTCGAGGAATGGATTGCAGAATGTTATATTGGATAACGGTTGTCTTGAACAACTTGGAGGGATCAACAACTTTGGTGACACCCAGCATGCCGTCCTTATCGATAGGGACATTGGTGGCAGTAAGCATCTGATTGCCTCGCTGGAACTTGATGGTGACAGTTTGGCCCTTGTGCTTTGCCAATTCTTCCGAGAAGGCCAGCATGTCGGGAGTGGCAACGTCATTCACGCCTAACAGGCGGTCTCCTTTCTGGAGGCCAGCTTTCTCTCCGCCCATGCGGGGCTGCACTTGATCGACAATCAGTGGCATGCTGTAAACCATAAATGGCTGCTGGCGCTCGGCATCCATGTTAACCTGGAAAATGAAGTTATCAGGAATGTTGATAGTGACTGTGTCCTTGTGGTTGCGCAGCACAGTCACTTGCTGGCCTGTCAACATGGACTGCAAGCTTCCTGCATCAGGACGCTCAAGCTGTTTACCATCAACCGACAGGGGGATGTCGCCATCCACAAAGCCCACCTTGTGAGCACTGTCGCAGTAGAGCATGCCATTGGTAGCATCCTGGAATTTCACATACTCTTCGCCCACACTATAGACAATGCCGGCATAGATGACGATGGCCAACAAGAAATTGAACAACACGCCTCCCAGCATGATCAATAAACGCTGCCATGCGGGCTTGCTGCGGAACTCGTAGGGTTTGGCTGGTTCCTTCAACGCCTCGGTATTCATCGACTCGTCAACCATGCCTGCGATAGCGCAATAGCCACCCAGGGGCAACCAACCGATGCCATACTCGGTGGCACGCCACGATTTCTTGTTCTCATTGGGGTCATTTTCGCCTGCAACAGCCATTTCATTGCCGTGCGAGAACCACTTGAGGTACTTGCCAGGCTTCCATTTGGCGATAGTAAGCCACGGATTGAAAAACAGATAAAACTTCTCCACCCACACGCCAAACACACGGGCAAAAAAGTAGTGTCCAAACTCGTGAATCATCACCAGGATTCCCAATGCAAGAATCAGTTCGAGGGCTTTAATCCAGAATGTAGTGCTCATGAATTCAATCTTTTAATTTTCAGATAGCGATTTTGCGGATCAGGTCGTCGGCACATCTTCGTGCATCGGCATTGCAAGAAACATAGTCCTCATAGGAGGGACGTTCCACCAGTGGCACCTGTTCCATCGTTTTTTCAATAATGTGATAAATGTCGGTGAATTTAATCTTGTTGTGGAGAAAAGCGGCTACGGCAACCTCGTTGGCAGCATTCATCGCACAAGGCGCTGTGCCTCCAGTGCGAGCTGCGGCATAGGCTGTTTTCAATAACGGAAATTTGTCGCAGTCGGGTCGTTCAAATGTCAGTGTGGCCATGTCTTCGATAGTCATCTTGCGGCATTCGCTGGCCAAACGGGAGTCGGGCAACCCCAGGGCATAGCGGATGGGTAGGTGCATATCGGGCAAACCCAATTGCGCTTTTACCGAACCGTCCTTGAATGCCACCATCGAGTGAACGATGGACTGTGGATGCACAACAATCTCGATATCACGAGGCAGGATGCCAAACAGCCAGCGCGCTTCAATCATCTCAAATCCCTTATTCATCATCGTGGCCGAGTCGATTGTGATTTTAGCGCCCATCGACCAGTTGGGGTGCTTGAGGGCATCGGCGGCTGTGACTGTCGACAATCGCTCCTTGGGCATGGTGCGGAATGGACCTCCCGAAGCTGTGAGCCACAACTTGTCAACGTCGGCCATGCGCTCACCCACCAGACACTGGTAGAAGGCTCCATGCTCACTGTCAACAGGATAAAGCACACTCGATGATCGTTTGAGCAGTCCATCGATGAGTTCTCCTGCAACCACAAGGGTTTCCTTGTTGGCCAGAGCAATGCGTTTGCCTGCTCCAATGGCAGCAATGGTCGATTCAAGACCACTGTAACCCACCATAGCCGTGACCACGGTATCGACGTCGGGCATGGTGACAGCTTGAGCTATGGCGGCACTGCCGGTTGCCACCTCAATGTCGGTGTCGGACAAGGCATCGCGCACATAGTCATAATATTGCTCGTCGGCAATGATGACCATGTGTGGATGACATAATCGCGCTTGAGCGATAAGCAGGTCGGCACTGCTATGGGCAACAAGTAGCCAAGCCTGGAACAGCTGAGGGTACTCGGCAATAATGTCAAGCGTTTGCCTGCCTATTGAGCCCGTGCTGCCCAGTACTGCGATATTGCGTTTCTGAGTCATTGTTTCCATTAACCTGCAAAGTTACACAAAATCCCCAAAACATCAACACATTTCACCAACATTAATATATTCAAGGATTTTTAATGAAACGATAGAGGACTCTGACATGTCACGCTCTTGTGCCGATGTAAAGAAGATGCCTGCCACTGGAATCGGTAGACCCAAAGATATAGATATCGCCGCCATCCTTCAGGCCAAGGCGTGAACGCAGTTGCTGAGCAGATAAGGGGAAGTTGCGCACCGCAACATTGGCTTGCGATATCCCCGACAACGTGTGCCTTAATTCCTTTTTATTCATCGTTGTCACCGCTTTAATTGCGAAACCACGCCCAGGAAAATCGTTGATGGCAACGTTTGATGCGAACAAGTGACTGTCGACAGCTATCGCCTTGACAGGATATTGCTGGCACAGCACACCAAAACAACCCGCCTTCATGATCGAGGCATTGGGCTCATATAGATAAAGAGGGGGTTCAACAGCGGCTTGAACAGGAGGCTGGGTGTCCTGTGACGGGTTGAACACAAGGGTCTTGTTATCATTGACACAGTGGATTGTGGGCTCTCCATCATGGGTGACACTCATCAATATCAGCAATTCCTTGCATTCGCCGCCCACGCTCAGGATGTGAACATCGGAGACTTGAACGCCCAGATCGCTCACGGCCTTGTGCCAGTCGAGCATGGGTGACAGCTTGAGCAGCACATGGTGACCAAGCTTGAACAGTTGTGGCAACATGTCGAGCACATTGGGCGAGCAGTCGGTGATGGCATAGGTGCGCGCCATGCTTTCGTTGCGGCGGGCGGGATCCAAGTAGAACCAAGTAGATTCCTGTGATGCCGCAACAAGCTTCGGATCATTTATCTCGCTTATTGCATCGGCGCGCAGGATGGAAGCATGATCAAGCCCAAGGATTGCAAAATTGTGTCGCGCAACATCACACAAGCCCTCTTGCCGTTCCACATAGATAGCCCGTTTAAAATGCCTTGCCATAAATGAGAAATCAACACCAAAACCGCCAGTGAGATCAACCAGCAGCTCGCGGCTCGATTCTGGCAATCGCTCCACTATTTCACATTTATACATTGCTGTTTTCTCACTGGAACATTGTTCCATCGACAAGTGGGGAGGGTAGATCAGTCCTTGTGTGGCTGCCCATGACGGCAACTTCTTGCACGCCGTCTGCCAACCCCTGATCTGGTCAAGAGCCCACGGCATGTCGATGGATTTGTTCCGCATCGATTGCAGTGCAAGAGTGCGCACATCGTCATTGCGGTGCTCTTGCACAAATTGTATAGTCGCTTCGTTCATCATTCAGTCTGCAAAGGTAATTCATTGACCGAAGATGAACCGCATGTTCATTGCTAAAACTTGCTCTTTATAGGTGAGCGACTGCTTCTTCCAGTTGTTTCATCGCTTGTTCAAGCACACTGCGGGGACTGCCCATGTTCACGCGCATGTGGCAACGACCGGCATCGCCAAACATCGAGCCCTCATTTACACCCAGACATGCTTTGTCGCGGAATAGGGTCACAACATCTTCGTGAGGCATCCCCAAGCCACGACAGTCAAACCAAGCCAGAAATCCAGCCTGTGGCTTGATCACATCAATCCCCTGGATGTGGTCATGACAATATTGTGCCACATAATCGATATTACCCTCGATGTAGCGCAAGCACTCATCAAGCCATTGCGCGCCGTGCCGATAGGCAGCTTCGGTGGCGATAATAGCCGGAAAATTGGCATTGCACAACTCGTTCACCTCGATCCACTCAAAGAACTGTTTGCGCAACTCGGGATTCTTGACAACGCACCACGAACTTTTGAGTCCAGCAATATTAAAAGTCTTGCTCGGAGCTCCACAGGTAACGGTTATAGCTGCCGCTTCATCGCTCACGGTGGCCATAGGGGTGTGCTTGTGGCCATAGAGCATCAGGTCGCCAAAGATTTCGTCCGAGAACACGATCACACCATGCTTGTGTGCCATGCGTGCCACTTCACGCAACACATCGGGCTCCCATGCTATGCCTACAGGATTGTGTGGATTGCACACGACCATCATGCGTGGATGCTCCTGCTCCATGATGCGTTCCAGCCCGTCAAGATCCATTGTGTAATAGCTCTCATCGCTGTGTACCAGAGCGTTATTAATAACAACGCGCCCATTGCGGGCAATAACATCCTTGAATGGATAATAGACAGGTTCCTGGATTACAATCTTATCGCCGGGAGCAGTGAAATGGTTTACAGCAAGACCAAAACCGGTGACAATTCCAGCCACAAACGTGACTTCATCGCGAGTGAACTCAAAGCCGTTGCGCTCTCGTTGCCAGTCGATGATCGACTGCCAGTAACCGTCATACAGGCATGTGTAGCCATATATCGGATGATCGGCAAGACGGCGCACCAGGGCCTCGGTAATCTCGGGACACACGGCAAAATCCATATCGGCGATCCACAACGGCAGCAAGTCGTCGCGTCCATAATCTTGTTTCAGTACTTCTATCTTTTTGCATTGCGTTCCATGGCGGTCAATGCATTTTTCAAAGTCATAATGAGGCATCAAATTAAGGTATTAAAATGAATAAATGTTCTCGCTGCAAAATTACAATAATTCATTAAACAAATCGATGAATGATGATTTTTTTTTGACAAAACAGATTTGAGTCTTACCTTTGCAAAAAAAATCTTTACCCATGAATGAGAAAAAGAACAACACAATACACTTTGTGAAGATGCATGGTGTGGGCAACGACTACATCTTTGTTGACACATCTCGATATCAAATCCCAGATCCATCGGCAGCTGCAATTGAATGGAGCGATCGCCATAAGGGCATCGGTAGCGACGGTCTGGTGCTCATTGGCCGTCCCGACGCCAGCCAAGATGCCGACTTCACAATGCGCATCTTCAATGCCGATGGATCCGAAGGCTTGATGTGCGGTAACGCAACACGTTGCATTGGCAAGTATGCCTATGAGCATGGTCTGACCGACAAAACGCGCATCCGCTTGCTCACCGCTTCGGGTGTCAAAGAGTTGAACTTGACCGTCGAGCAGGGCATCGTCACTCATGTTAAGGTCGACATGTCTGCTCCCGCGTTGTCATGTGAAGATCAGTTCTGTCCCGATCAAGCGACACTGCCAGATGGCGTTTTTGTCTCGATGGGCAATCCGCACTATGTTGTCTTTGTGGACAATATCGATGATATTGATATTGCAGTGACAGGGTCAAAGCTTGAACGTCATCAGTGTTTCCCACAGCGATGCAATATTGAGTTTGCCCAAGTGAGAAGCGATGGAATCCGAATGCGCGTTTGGGAGCGGGGCAGTGGCATTACCATGGCTTGCGGCACTGGTGCCTGTGCCACCGCAGTTGCTGCAGCAGTGTCGGGCCGCTGTGGCCGCCAGTCATGCGTTATCATGGATGGCGGCACACTGCAAGTGATATGGAGTCAAGAAGATAACCATGTTTATCTCGATGGCCCTGCTTGTATCGTTTTTGAGGGAGAAGTAGACTTGCCTCAATAAATCCTCTGTCGGCAAGGCACAATGCTGTTTTTTAAAACTTTTTTGGTCAATTCATGTCTTAGGTGTATCTTTGCACTACGATAAAAACATTGTTTAATTTTATAAAGGAACAACACGATGATTAAGAAATTATTGTTAACGGCGGTATTCTGCGGCTTTGCTGCAACATCCGCTATCATGGCGCAGGACTATAACACTACGCCGCAATCAACTCAGCAGATTGAGCAGGCCCGTAAGGATGCCGAGGTAGCAAAGAAGCAAGCCGAGGCAGCCAAGAAGCAGAAGGATGCTTTCAAGGAGCAGGAGAAGAAGGCCAAGGAGGCCAAGAAAGCTGCCGAGAAGAAAGAGAAAGAGGCTAAGAAAGCTGAGAAGGAGGCTAAGAAGCAGCAAAAGATGATCGAGAACCGCCAGAAGGCCAACGAGAAGTATGCCAAGGCTCAAGACAAGCTCAAGGATGCTCAAAAGAAAGTTACCGAAGCTCAGAAAAAGATGACTGAACTTCCCGAGAAACAGGCTCAAGAGATCAGAAAGCATGCCGATAAAATGGAAAAGGTCGCTGGTGACCCCGAGAAGATGCTCAAGATGGAAACCGAGCAAAAGAAACTTGAAGAGAAGATCGCCAAGCAGAACCGTAAGGCTCAAGAAGACTACGAGAAGGCTGTCAAGAACGTGAACAAAGCCGAGGAGAACCTCGAGAAGGCACGCAAAGAAGTACAGAAGTATAATTAAATCCCCACACAGCGTGAGGCAATAAACAACAATAGGCCGGTGAAACACTCCTTCATTGGCCTTTTGTTAAATTAATAATCACATTAAACGATGTGGACTAATTTGAGTCTATAATATAAAGAAAAGAAATCGTTTAACTTCTAAACAACTACAAATATGAAAAAAGTATTTATTTTAGCAGTTCTATTCTGCATGGCAACAACATCAACGATGGTGGCTCAGTCCAGTAAAACCATCATTCGCAAGTCTGATCCAGCCTACTCGCTTCCCCAAAACGCGAGGGATAAGCAGCTGATCAAGGATGAGAAAAGACGCAAGGGGGAAACTGTGCCAACGGTTGAACGCAGCAAATCTCACATGACCAATCCCAAGGAACAAAACAAGGTGAGCGAGAAGGATTATCAACTGCAGCGCAGTCAAGACAACAAGACGATGCAAGAGTTGAAAATTCAAAAAGCCGATCGCAAGGCAACTAACGAACCCAAGCAGTACAAACGTGCATACCGGCTCATGGAAAAGGCCTTGGACCGCAGGGAGAACGCTTTGCGCAAGTACAACAAACTGCTTGAAAGTCAAAAGAAAGAACTATCAGACTTTGAGGGAAAGTACAATAAAGCGCTTGCCTCTGGATCATCGTCAGATGAAATCAAGAAACTGGACGCTCAACGTGCTAAACTTCAATCCACGCATGCAAGTCAGTTGAGCCAAGCCCAGTCCGAGATTGACAAGGCATCGAGAGAATATGAATCGGCAAAGGCCATCTATGAAGATTTGAGAAATTAAACTTCAAGAGTACGTCATAATCATTTAACAATTAAAAGATTAGAGGCAGGTGCAGTGTTGCTTGCCTCTAAATCTTTGATCACACACCCTGTTCAACTCAAAAAAAAGCACTACCTTTGCATTCACAAGACTAACGACATTCAATGGACTATCAACTCATAGCAACACCCAGTGGGACTAACGCTCGTGCCGGACTCATTACCACCGACCACGGTCAGATCGAGACCCCAATCTTCATGCCCGTCGGAACGGTGGGAGCCGTAAAGGCCGTACACATGACCGAGCTTCGCGAGGATATCAAAGCACAGATTATCCTGGGTAACACCTATCACCTATATCTGCGCCCTGGCATGGACATCATCGAAAGGGCAGGCGGACTGCACAAGTTCAACAGCTGGGATCGGCCCATCTTGACCGATAGCGGCGGCTTTCAAGTGTTCTCGTTGGCCGAGAACCGCAAACTCACCGACGAGGGTGTGACCTTCCGCAGTCACATCGACGGCAGCAAGCACCTGTTCACTCCCGAGAAAGTGGTCGACATCGAACGCACCATCGGCAGTGACATCATGATGGCCCTTGACGAGTGCCCACCGGGCACAAGCGATTACAACTATGCCCGCAAGTCGTTGACATTGACCCACAACTGGCTTGCCCGTGGCTGGAAGCACTTCAAGGGCACTCAGCCCCGTTATGGCCACAGCCAGGCCTATTTTCCCATCGTTCAAGGCTGTGTCTACAAGGACTTGCGCCAAGAGTCAGCCAAGTTTGTCGCTGATCTGGGTGCCGATGGTAACGCCATTGGCGGTCTTGCTGTGGGAGAGCCCACCGAGGTGATGTATGAGATGATAGAAATCGTCAATGACATCTTGCCACAGGACCGTCCCCGTTACCTGATGGGTGTGGGCACGCCTGCCAATATCCTTGAGGCTATCGACCGTGGCGTCGACATGATGGACTGTGTCATGCCCACGCGCAACGGACGCAACGGCATGCTGTTCACCCGACACGGTATCATGAACATGCGCAACAAGAAATGGGCCGACGACTTTTCGCCCCTTCAAGAGGATGGCCCATCGATAGTCGACCAGATATATAGCAAAGCCTATGTGCGCCACCTGTTCATCGCACAAGAAATTCTTGCGATGCAGATTGCCAGCATCCACAACCTGGCTTTCTATCTGTGGCTCGTGGGCGAAGCCCGCAAACACATCATTGCTGGTGATTTCCCTGCATGGAAAAAACAGATGCTCCACGACGTGCAACAACGTCTGTAACTCCAAGAAATGGAAGAGGAACTCAAAAAAATAGAGTTATTAGAGGCCTCCGAATCCTCCAAGGATGCGGAAATTCCAGCTGTCTCTGAACCTTCAAAGGGGACGGAGAATTCAGGTACCTCAGAACCCTCCGTAAAGTCCAAGAGTCCCAAGCCTTCGGCAACTCGCAAGCGCTACCCATGGTACTATGTGAAGCGTTTTGATCGCTACATCATCAAGAATTTCCTGGGTACCTTCTTTTTTGCTATTCTGTTGCTGTTTGCCATTGTGGTGATGTTTGACATCAACGAGAAACTTGATGCCGTCCTCACTGCACCCTGGAAAGCTACAGTTTTCCAGTATTTCATGAATTTCCTGCCCTTCGTGCTCAGCCAGTTCAGTCCGCTTTTCACCTTTATTTCGGTAATCTTCTTCACTTCGCGGCTGGCCGATCGCAGTGAGATCATCGCCATGCTCTCCAACGGCATTAGCTTCCATCGTTTGACATTGCCTTACCTGTTCTCGGCAGCAGTGATTGCATTGGGTAGCTATCTGCTTGCGGCCTACATTATCCCTCCTGCCAATATCGAGCGCATTGCCTATACCAACAAGTGGGTCAAGAACAAGGAGGTCATCTATGGAGACAACATCCAGTTACAGGTGAGACCTGGCGTCATGGCCTACATGGCCCGTTATGACAATACCACACGCAGCGGTTTCCGATTCTCGCTCGAGGAGTTTGACGGCAATACGCTCAAGTCGCGCCTCACTGCCGAGACAATCAAATATGACTCGGTAGGATTGTGGACCCTGCGCCAATACACCATCCGCGACTTCAAAGGAATGAAGGAAACCATGACCAAGGGTAGCGTGATGGACACCTTGCTTAACATCGACCCACGAGATTTCCTCATCTCCAAGAACGATGAGCAGACCATGACATCTCCTGAGCTTAAGGAGTATATCAATAAGCAGAAGGCTCGTGGCGTGGCCAATATCAAGAACTTTGAGATTGAGTATGAGCGCCGCATTGCCATGACGGCCGCTGCATTCATCCTCACCATCATCGGTCTGTCCTTGTCATCACGCAAGGTGAGAGGTGGCATCGGCCTTAATATTGGGTTGGGCCTATTGCTCAGTTTTTCCTATATCCTGTTCATGACGGTGACGTCAACCTTTGCCGTTTCAGGTTTCACCAGTCCACGCATCGCCATGTGGATTCCTAACTTTGTTTATACCATTATCGCAGCCGTTCTCTATTATCGCGCGTCACGGTAAGCAGCGTCTTGCTGTCGACCTGGCATGCACTGTCATGACGCATCAATCTGTCTTTTCCTGCTATTTTTTGAAAAAAATGGCTATTGGGGCTCATTTAGTCATACAAATTTATCGTTTTTTTTGAGAGATAATCATTAATGATTATCTTTGCAGGACTAAGAAGCAACAACCCAAAATTTTATAGTATACTTATTATGAACAGAATTTATGCAATCCTATTTGTTTGTTTACTGGTAGGTGTCAATTTTGCACAAGCGCAATTGCCCTCAGTCACACTCAAGAGCATTGATGGCACCACGGTGAAGAGCGACACTCTCAATAATGATGGCAAGCCATTTATTATTGACTTTTTTGCTACATGGTGCAAGCCATGTAATCGAGAATTGTCGGCAATAGCCGAGGTCTATGATGAGTGGCAGGAAGAGACTGGAGTGAAGATTTACGCCGTGAGCATCGATCAGGGACAGAACATCAATAAGGTTAAGCCACTTGTTGATCAAAATGAATGGGAATATGATGTCCTACTCGATCCCAATAGTGAATTGCTCAAAGCGATGGGTGGGCAGATGATACCCTTTGTCGTGGTGGTTGACGGCAACGGAAACATTGCCTCTAAGCACAGTGGTTATACCGACGGTGCCGAGAACGAACTCTTGGATGAGGTGCGCAAACTGCTTGCCAAGTGATGAATACCTTGTCAATCCTCATGAAACGATTTAACCTGAATTATCCGTTACTCGCATCAGTCATGATGCTGCTGTGTGCCTCACCCATGATATCGCAGGTGAAACTCAGTGGCAGCATCCAAAGTGACATCCTCATTCCACAGGACGACGAGAAAATCGGCACCGAGCATTACGACGAGTGGGCATTAACCAATACCTATTTGGATCTCAAGCTCTCTCACAAGTATTTTGAGGCTGGTGGTCGCTTTGAGTTCCTTGAATATCCCTTGCCCGGATATGAGAAAGACTTAAAGGGTTGGGGTGTTCCTCACCTCTATGTGAAGGGTCATTACAAGAATGTGGACCTGACCGTGGGCGACTACTATGAGCAGTTTGGCTCAGGGTTTGTCTTGCGCACCTATGAGGAGCGTTCGTTGGGAATCGATAATTCACTGCGCGGTGCTCGACTGAACTACAAGCCCATGGATGGCATTGCAATCAAAGCCTTGACAGGCAAGCAGCGCCGTTATTGGCATCACAACGATGCCCTCGTCAGTGGTGTGGACGTGGAAGTGGGTCTTGATGCTTTTATCAAGTCCCTTGAGAATCACGACACCCACATCACCCTGGGTGCCTCGTGGGTCAACAAGCACGAGAAGGCCGAGGATGATGCACTGTTTGTCGATGCCACTCACAAGCTGAATCTTCCCGAGTACGTTAACGCATGGGATGCCCGGGTCAACATGACGCACAAGGGATTTAGCCTGCTGGCCGAGTATGCCCAAAAGTCACAGGACCCCTCCTTTGACAATGGCTATCATTACGGCAAGGGCAATGTGGCCATGCTCAGCGCATCCTACTCACAAAAAGGCATGAGCCTGCTGTTGCAGGCCAAGCGCAGCGAGAACATGGCTATGCGCAGCCGTCGCAGCATCAATGGCTCATCCAGTTTCATCAACTTCATGCCTCCGTTCACCCACGACCAAACCTATGCTTTGCCTGCGCAGTACCCCTATGCCACCCGATATGACGGCGAATGGGCTTTCCAGGCCGAGGCTGGTTACTCGTTCAAGAAGGGAACCGCCCTAGGTGGCAAGTATGGCACCAAGGTGAAGATGAACTTCTCGCACGTGCGCGGCCTGGAAGATGGCGAACTGAGCAACCCCGTCAGCGATGGACGCGTGATGGGCAGTGATGGCTACAAGAGTAGTTTCTTCAAGATGAGCGATGACACCTACTATCAAGACATCGATGTACAGGTCGAGAAGCGCTTCACTCGGGACTTCTCGCTCATCTTCATGTATATGAACCAGCGCTATAACATGACTGTTGTCGAGGGACACGGTGGCATGATTACCAGTAACATTCTTGTCGCCGATGGCAAGTATAAGATTGCACCCAAGGTGACATTGCGTTGCGAACTGCAATATCAATTCTGTAAAGGGGATGAAGGGGACTATGCCTTTGGCCTTGCCGAACTCTCATGGGCACCCCACTGGATGTTTACAGTGAGCGATATGTGGAATTGTGGTGAGACCAAGATACATTACTATCAAGCCTTGGCTACCTATAGTCTCAAGTCTCACCGCATTCAGGCTGGTTATGGCCGAACGAATCCTGGCTATAACTGTTCTGGCGGTGTGTGCCGATGGGTCCCAGCCACACGAGGATTTACCTTTTCTTACAATTACAGCTTCTAAATCAATGAGAAAGATTATTTATATCTTGCTATTGGCCAGCGTTGTGATGGCATTTCCATCCTGCGATGAGGTGCCGCATGACCAGCGTTTGACCTATGTCGAGCCTCCTGAGGTGGGACGAGCCGTCCTCATCGAGGACTACACCGGACAATATTGCGTGAACTGTCCTCGTGCCACCCAAGAAATAGAGCGACTTGTTGCCGAGTATGGCGACTCGGTGGTGATTGCTGTAGCTATCCATTCTGGCCCCTTTGGTAAATCCAAGGAAGGTCCTTCGCCACTGTATACCGAGACTGGTAACAACTATTTTCAGCATTGGGGCCTGTCGGGGCAACCGGTTGGCCTGGTGGACAGGCTATTCTCATCAATGCCCTTTAGCTACACCGATTGGGCTGGAGGTGTGAACTATGAATTAGGCTCTAAAGTGCCTGTGTCATTTGTCATCTCACCTGAATATGATGCCGACAATCATCAAGCCACAATTGAGGTGCAGACTATCGGTCTGGATTCTGTTCAAGTCTCTGGCAAGCTGCAGGTGTGGCTCATAGAGGACAGCATTGACAGTTTCCAATATATGCCCGATGGGACAATCGCCGAGCATTATAACCACATGCACGTGTTCCGTACCAGCGTTAATGATCCTTGGGGTGATACCGTGAGTGTTACTCATGGTGATGTCTCACGTAGCAATTACACCGTGGAATTGGATCCAGCATGGGTGCCCAAACAATGCTCTGTGGTTGCATTCCTGTATGACGATGAAGGTGTGCGTCATGTCTCGAAAAAAAGATTAATCAACTAATATAATTGTTTGTATGTCTATGAAACGACTTGTTTTCTTTCTATTAGGGCTCTCGTCAATGGTGATTCCATTGTTCGGCCAGGAATATGATGAAACCTTCCTGTTTGTGGATGAGGAGTACGAGGTTATTGAAAATGGCGCAGTCATCATCCGCAACGCAATTGAGACCACCCAAGATGCTACCGAAATCATTAAAGCCAATGTCTCGGTTCTGGATAATGGTGCCGGTCCCAATGATGTTCTTGTTATGCACTACTCCATCAAGCGCATCGACAATGGCAATTTCCAGATCTGTTTTCCCATAACATGTAATTCCCGTAACGAGGTAGGAGATTATGTGACTGCTGCCGGCCAAGTGACTGATGGCGTTCAAGACATCCAGAGCGAATGGTTGCCCACTGACAACGGGATATGTGCGGTCACTCTGTCTATCGAGGTGCAGACCAAGACTGATGGTTTCCCGCCGCGCTATGAGCACAAGGCTTACGGTCCTTCGATCAACATCCTGTTCCGCAAAGGTGAAACGCCACCCGACGACGGCGGTAGTATTCCAGGCGATGCCAACGGTGACGGTGAGGTCAACCTGGGTGACGTCAATGTCACCATCAATGCTGTGCTGTCGGGCAACGGAGACTATGATGTCAACAATGATGGAGAGGTGAACTTGAGTGATGTCAACTACATCATTGACATCATTTTAAACCAGTGATTAATTATTAATTCTATCAATACTTTTTCTCATGAAAAAATCTTTACTTCTATTGTTGGTTGCTATACTATTACCCATTGTGGCTACCGCTCAACCCATGCAGAAGGTGATGGGCCACTATGAAAGTGATAATATCTCGTCGCAAGGCTATTCCATGGCAGGGTCAGGAACACTATCCCTTGCCATCATGATGGATGCCGACGAACTGGAAATCTTTCAGGGCGGCAAGATTGTGGCTATCCGTTTCGGACTGGTTGAGCCAGCCGAGGTGACCAAGGTGTTTGTCATGCCTGTCTTGAGCAACGGTAAGTATGGGACAATGACCGACTGGCCTGTAACGGCCAGCCAAGCGGGCTGGAATGTCGTGGAACTGGACACCCCCTATGACATCAATTTGGCTTCGGGCGAAAAACTCCTGATTGGTTTCTTTTACAAGCAGGTATCGGGAGCTAAACCTATTTCTCTTGTCAAGGATGGTTTGCCCTATGACACCTATACCTACAAGAAGGCTGGCACCTCAACCAAATGGAGGGAAACCGACTTTATCAACTACGGCAACTTGAGCTTGCAGTGCATCGTTGAGAAAGACAGCTACCCCGATTACGTCTTGACGTCCTATGGCTTGCAATGCGACCGCTTTGTGGTGGGTGGAGAAGACCTCCATTTCTCCTTAAATATCAAGAACAAGGGCATCAAGCGCATCGAAGCCAATGAACTGACAATGAATGTTGCTGTTTACGGTGAGCCCTTGGGCACTGTCACCAATGACCTGCCCATCGAGGGAGGCTATTGCACTATCCATGCAGCGGTGCCCACAACAGGCATCAACACAGGTCGCCATATCCTAACAGTAATGCCTGCGTCGGTAAACGGTCAAGAATTAGAGGCATCGGAATCACATGATGCCGAATTCATCATCTACCAGCAGGGCTTCCCCCGCCAGAAGCACCTCGTTGAACAACTCACATCAACCTATTGCATGTATTGCCCATTAGGAAACTCGGTGCTCAATATCCTCAACACCCAGCGGGATGATATAGCCTGGGTTGGCATCCATGGAAACTTGGGCAATGGCGTTGATCCCTACAGGTCCAATCAAGGAGACTCTTTAATGATTTACCTGACAGGCGGATCGGTGAGCTATCCTTCTGGTGCCTTTGACCGTTCCACTGGATGGGAAGATGATGTGAATATCGTTAATGGCCTGGGATTTAGTGAGTCCGTTCACCAGCTTGCTGCCGATGAACTGGGCAACTTCTTTGACTACCTGTCAGAATCCATGCCCACACTGGCTGAGATTGATGCCGATTGCTCATTTAATGAGACGACCAGGATGGCCACGGTATCGGTTCACGGCAAGATTTCGCCCGACTTTGATAATATGATGGGCGAGGACTCCAAGCTTACTGTATATCTTGTTGAGGACAGCCTTGTTTCACGCCAACTCAATGGGGACACATGGGTTACCAAATATGTGCACCACGGTGTCTTTAGGAAAGCTCTGGGCACGATCAAGGGCAATGACCTGAACCGATTTGGCAATCGTTACAAGAATGTGTTCAGATTCCAGATTCCTACAGCATGGAATTGGAAGAAACTGCGTGTTGTGGCCTTCATCAGCCGCCCGATCACCAATTTCAGCAATGGCTATACCGATATGTTTGTCAACAATGCATGCGATTTCAAATTTGAAATCAGCTCAGGCATTGATGAGGTCGTTACGGCAGCCGACGCAGTGCCGGTTGAGTACTACGATATCATGGGACGTCGTTATGATACCCCACATCAAGGCATCAACATCGTCAAGATGAGCGATGGCACGACCAAAAAAATCCTTGTGAAATAATTAGAATTGAATTGTAGCGGTTAATCCATAGGCCCGGTCACCAAAGGTGGTCGGGCTTATTGCAACGTCAACATTCTGGACAAATGGGCGGGTGAAGATAAATGCCGTTCCAGCTCCGATGGCTGCTCCGCCCAGCACGTCCCTCCAGTCATGGCGGTCGGTGTGAACGCGGCCCCAAGCCACGAAACTCGACACGACATAGGCAGGCACACCCCACTTCCAGCCATACCGGCGCATCAGGAACGATGAGCCATTGAATGCCACCGCCGTGTGGGTGCTGGGAAATGCGTGGTGGCCGGTGCCATCAGGACGATCCTTGCGTACACATAATTCCAGGCCATAATTGATGGCCAGGCAAGTCACGGTGCTCAATCCCAGCTGCTTGATGCCCTCTTTGTCGTGCTTGGTGATAGCCACAGCCAGTGCTGTTGCATCAGGCGCCAGGCACAGGACATCGGTTGAGTGTCGCAGCAGGTCATCACTGGCCCAGGCTTTATTGCCAGCCATCAACATCACAAGCATGAGGATGATATTTACAGTGGTTTTCATCGTTGAGGATAGAGTTTGTGCAGCAGGTCATTGCGATGAATGCGTCTCAATGCTGCGGTTATTGCTGCCCGGTTTTTGCGATCATACCAGAAGAAGAACAATCGCTGTGCTTGCTTCTCCATCGGTGTCTTGGCACAATATACGGGCTTTAAGGTATAGGGATGCAATCCTGTGTAATAGGCCTCGGTCGATACCGTCATGGGCGTTGGGGTGAAGTCTTGCACCTGTTCCAAGTGAAAATCAAGTTCCTTGGTAATAGCCGCAAGCTCGGCCATGTCGGCTTCATGACATCCAGGATGCGACGAGATGAAGTAAGGGATCAGCTGTTGTCGCAGGTTATATTTCACGTTCACACGGTCAAACAAAGCCTTGAAGCGACGGAACAACTCAAAAGAGGGCTTGCGCATGAGCATCAGCACATCGTCACTGGTGTGTTCTGGTGCCACTTTCAACCTACCTGAGACATGAAACCGGATAAGCTCCTCATTATATCGGGCATTGGTCTTGTCGATGTGCGCATCGCCCGTGCGGTGCATCGACAAGTCATAACGTACACCACTGCCGATGAAGGATTTCTTGACTCCAGGCAAGGCATCCACTGCATGATAAATGTCAAGCAGTGGTCCATGATCGGTATTCAGGTTGCTGCACGGTTGTGGATGCAAGCATGATGGGCGCCGACAGCGTTGGCAGCGTTCAAGATCCTTACCATGCATGCCATACATGTTGGCACTGGGACCTCCCAAATCGCTGATGTAACCCTTGAAATCCTCCATTTGTGTCACTTGCTCCACTTCTCGCATGATTGACTCCTTGCTGCGTGAGGCAATGAATTTGCCTTGATGAGCACTGATGGTGCAGAAGGCGCACCCGCCGAAACAGCCTCGATGCAGGCACACCGAGTGCCTGATCATTTCATAGGCAGGAATGCGCTTACCGGCATATCGAGGGTGGGGTAGTCGCGTGTATGGCAGGTCAAATGCTGCATCTATCTGACCCGTGGTCATCGGCGGATTGGTGCGATTGACCTTGATGGCGATCTCGCCAGTTGCCTGCCACACGTTGTGGCTGTGCCACAGGTTGCTTTCCACCTCGATGGTCTTGAAATTCTGGGCTTGAGCCTGTTTGGACTTCACACACTCCTCGTAGGGGTGGAGCAACACATCGTTATCGTTATTGCAAGCCGGCAACTCACTCATGGGTCGGCGCACCACGGTCTGGGGAATACCGTTTAACGCGTCTATAGCCTTACCGCCATCCAGAGCATCAGCAATGGCGACTATGGGAATCTCACCCATGCCATAGACCAGCATATCGGCGGGCGAATCCACAAGAATAGAGGGCCTGAGCCTATCCTGCCAATAATCATAGTGTGCCAAGCGTCTTAATGACACCTCAATGCCGCCAGCAACGACAGGCACATCGGGAAAAAGGCGTTTTAAGATTTCGCTATAGACTATAGATGGGTAATCGGGGCGAGCTCCAGCACGGCCATCGGGAGTATAAGCGTCATCACTGCGCTTGCGGCGAGCAGCGGTGTAGTGGTTCACCATCGAGTCCATCGCTCCCGCCGACACGCCAAAGAACAGTCGGGGGCGGCCCAGTTTCTTGAAATCGCGCAAATCGTCTCGCCAGTTGGGCTGTGGCACGATGGCCACCTTGTAGCCATGAGCCTCAAGGACACGGCCAATAACAGCAGAGCCCATCGATGGGTGATCGATGTAGGCATCGCCGCTGAATAATATCACATCGGCCTGATCCCATCCCAGGTGATCCATCTCCTTGCGGGTCGTGGGCAACCACTGGCCCTTGATGCGGTGATCACCATCATGTGGACGGGTTGATTTTCTATGTGATGTTGTGTGGCTCATTCTTCCTTGAGTTCAAGCATTTCTTCAAGTTTGATAATCTCATCGCGGTATTGTGCAGCTTCGAGGAAGTCCATCCGCTTGGCCGCCTCAATCATTTGGGTCTTGAGCCTATCGATGGCAGCATGCATGTCTTTGATGCTCATGTAGGCCACAATCGGGTCAGCTGCGACACCTGCACTGGAGTCAAATTCCTCGGTATAGCGTAATCCTGCGGGTCTGGACGTTGCCGTGGGCATAGGTGATTGATTGTGGCGGCTGGGAGCAGTGGAGTGTCTCATGTCGGTATCCTGACCGATGATGGCAGTACGAGCCTTGATGATGGCGGTGGGAGTTATGCCGTGCTCCTCGTTATACTTGAGCTGCAACGAGCGTCGGCGTTCGGTTTCGTCGATGGTTTGGCGCATTGAGTCGGTGATATTGTCGGCATACATGATGACCGTGCCGTTGAGGTTACGCGCTGCACGCCCCGCTGTTTGGGTCAATGAACGACGACTGCGCAGGAATCCTTCCTTATCAGCATCCAGGATAGCGACAAGCGAGACCTCAGGCAAGTCCAGTCCTTCCCTGAGCAGGTTCACACCCACAAGCACATCAATGGCTCCAGCACGCAGGTTGTCGATGATCTCGATGCGTTCCATGGTCTCCACATCACTGTGCATGTAGGCTGTGCGTATATCTAATTTCTTGAGATAGTCACTTAACTCCTCGGCCATGCGTTTGGTTAAGGTTGTCACCAGAGTGCGCTCGCCGCGCTCGATGCGCAACTGTATCTCCTCAACAAGGTCATCGACCTGACCTTGAGAGGGTCGCACAATGATTTGAGGATCAAGCAAGCCCGTGGGACGAATCAGTTGCTCGGTGATGATTCCTTCACTCTTGTTGAGTTCATAGTCGGCTGGTGTGGCGCTCACATATATGGTCTGGTGTGTCAAATTCTCAAACTCCTCGAACCGCAGTGGACGGTTGTCCAATGCAGCTTCAAGCCTGAATCCATAATGCACCAGATTGGTCTTGCGCGACTGGTCTCCACCATACATGGCGCGAATCTGTGGAACCGTCACATGGCTCTCATCGATGATGGTGAGAAAATCATCGGGGAAATAATCCAGCAGACAGAAGGGGCGCATGCCAGGCCTGCGTCCATCAAAGTAGCGTGAATAGTTCTCAATGCCAGAGCAATAGCCCACTTCACGCATCATCTCCATGTCATAGGTCACTCGCTCATTCAAGCGTTTGGCTTCGGCAAATCGGTTCTCGCGGGCAAATGCTGCTACCTGGTTCTCACGGTCCAGGTCGATCTGTCCCATTGCTGCCTGCATGCGCTCCTTGGTAGTGACAAAGATGTTGGCAGGGAAAATCTTAAATCCATCCACATCCTCGGTGGGTAATTGGGTCTCACTGTCAAGAATCTGGATTCGTTCGATCTCGTTGCCCCAGAATATCACACGCAGCATGATGTCCTCATCGCTCAAGAACACATCCACGGTGTCACCCTTGACACGGAAGGTGCCCATCCGCAACTCAGCATCACTGCGGGAATAAAGGGCGTCAACCAAGCGATGCAACAGGTCATCGCGACCAATTTGGTCTCCCACACGCAGTTCGATGGCGTTTGCAGTAATGTCTTCAGGGTTTCCCATGCCATACAGGCACGACACGCTCGACACCACCACAATGTCGCGACGGCCACTCAACAGGGCCGTTACTGTCGAAAGGCGCAATCGCTCAATCTCGTCATTGATGGCAAGGTCTTTTTCAATATACTTGTCGGTGGATGGAATATAGGCTTCGGGCTGGTAGTAGTCATAGTAGGACACAAAATAGTGAACAGCATTCTCGGGGAAGAATGACTTGAATTCGGCATAAAGTTGCGCCGCAAGCGTCTTGTTGTGTGACAAGACCAGTGTGGGGCGACCCGTACGTGCAATGACGTTAGCCATGGTAAAGGTCTTTCCCGATCCTGTCACACCCAGTAACGTCTGGTAGGGTATTCCGCTATTCACGCCATCCGCAAGTTCTGCGATTGCTTGGGGCTGGTCACCTGTCGGTTCATATTCACTATGCAGCTTGTAATCCATATCTCAATGCTTTTTCCAACTTGCAAAGTTACATAAAAAGATTTTAACAGCACCTATAGTTCCTTTAGATACTATCTATAATAAAGATGAAGAGACGCAAAATCTTTTGCGCCTCCACATCGGGTATCAGTTGCCTGCCTATGGCTTAATGTATCAATGAGCCTCGGCAATCAGTTCAATCTCAACAAGAGCGCCCTTGGGCAGATCCTTCACGGCAAATGCGCAACGAGCTGGATAAGGAGCGGTGAAATACTCGGCATACACCTCATTCATCGGGCCAAAGTTGACAATGTCGCTAAGGAATACAGTGGTCTTAACCACATCCTTGAGGTCGAGGCCCTCGCTTTGAAGGATGGCACGGGCATTCTTGAGGCTCTGGTGGGTTTGCTCCTGCACTCCTCCCTCGGGGAAAGCCCCAGTCTCGGGAATAATGGGTAGCTGTCCAGATACAAACACGAGATTACCAGTGCGTATTGCCTGGCTGTAGGGACCAATGGCAGCGGGTGCCTTGTCGGTGTTTAATGCTTTCATTTTTTAGTTTTAAGTTTATTGAGTTGTCTATGTTTTGAATTTTAGTTTTCAGTCGTCAGTCGAATGCGGATGCGCTGACAACTGACGACTGATAACTAAAAACTAATTCACTTCTTGATACCCAGCTTCTTGGCAATCTTGGCAGGGATGGCATCCTTGTGAACCAGGATGTTCATCGTCTTGGCACGGAAGAAAGCCTCACTACAGTAGAAGTAACCCTCATACAACTGGTTGGTGTCCCAGCTGTTCTGAACTTTGAAGTACTTGTTACCCTCCTGGTCAACAGCCTTGCCCATGATAACCATGCCATGATCGTCGGTGGTCTGCTTGTTGTCAAACATCTCTTGACGCTCCTCCTGGGTCACCCATTGCTCCTTAACCGGACCCTTGATGTCCCAAAGCTCGGCCTCGCGGTCCTTGTCGGTGAGTTGAGCCCAGCGAGCCATGTCAGTACCAGCGGCATCGGGAGTCTCTTTCTCAACAGGCAGGATGGCATATCCGTTGCGCCACTTGAAACCCTTTTCACTCACGTCGGCACCCCATGCAATGCTGTAACCGTTGTCGATGGCATAGTTGGCAATCTCCATCAGCTCATCGATGGGCACATTCTGGTAACTTGACCACAGCCAGTTGTCGGCAACCTCAAGGATAAACGGCTGGTAGTAGGGGTGGTGGTTGAACGAGCAGATGGGCACATAATCATCCATGTTCAATCCCAGGCTGGCTGCCCAGGTCTGCGGTGTGTAGGTCTTGCCCTCATAAACAAAGGTTTCGGGCATCTTACCCATGTAACCGTCGAGAATACCCTTCAGGCCGTCCTTCCATGCGGGAGTGAGCTTGCGCAAGCTGCGCTTGTTGATAGTGCCCACATATCCACTCAACAGCGAGGTCAACTCGCTGGTATCAAACTTCTTGTCGCCATAGGTCATGCCGGTGTACACCTCGTTGGGCACCATACCATACTTGCGCCAAACGTAGGGGACATCCTCGGCTGCACCACCCTCGGCAAAGTTGATCTCACCATCCATGCGCACATACTTAATGGCCTTATCATAGTAGCAGTGGTTCACCACAAAACCCTCACTCAGGTGAACTTCCTTGCCGGTAAGGCGCAGGATTTCATTCTCAAAGAATGAGTTAGTCGAGTAGCACCAGCATGTGCCTGACTTGTTCTGGTCCTTAACGGGGGTGTGGCGAATAACCTTGGTGTCGGTGAACTTGAATCCGGTGCTGTCGGGAATGACAACCTTGTCATCGGCCATGGCATTAATAGCCACAACCGATGCGAGCAATGCGAAAAATAATTTCTTCATGTCTTTTTTTGAGTTTGTTATTAATTTAGGTTAATTATATTTCAGCATATTTTTATAACATGCAAATGTAGCCTTTTTTTTGAAAACATTCCCCTTTTTTTGAAAATAATTGGCTCAAACAGTCAAAAAGTGCCTCCTGGAGTATTGTCACTACCAGGAAGGCACCATTTTTTCTGGATCAGATAGATAAGATTTGATTGATGAGAAATATCATGGGGCATTAGCCCGATGATGCCGCAAATATACAAAAATTTGTTGAATGGCAAAAAATGTGTAATTTTGTGCCCAGAATGATTTATCCCTCAACTTTTGAATCCAAGATTGGCTTTGATGCAGTGCGACGCGAGTTGGAGCGCCATTGTGTGAGTGCGCTGGGTGCGGCCCATGTGCCAGGCCTGCGTTTCTCTACTCATCGCGACGAGGTGGTGAGATGGCTTGAAGAAACCAACGAGTTTCTGTCGATTGTGCAGTCGGGCAGGGAGTTTCCACTGAGTTACTATTTTGATCTGCGTTTAGTACTGAAAGAGGTGTCAACTCCTGGTACTTTCCTTTCGGCCGAACGGTTGTTTGACCTGCAACGGCTGTTGGGTACAGTGGGACAGGTAGTGCGTTTTTTCAACGGCGAGAATAGAGCCGCATATCCGCGCTTGTGTGATCTTTCGAGCTGCATGCAGTCTTTCCCCGAGTTGAACGACGCTATTGGACATGTGCTCGACAAGAGCGGTAATATCAAGGATACGGCATCGCCCGCATTACAGCAGTTGCGAACCGCCATTACTCGTATCACCAGCAGCATCAATGGCACAATGCGTCGCATTATAGCTCAGGGCAAACAGGACGGAATTCTTGATAATGATGTCCAGCCATCGCTCAGGGACGGACGACTGGTGTTGCCAGTGAGCGCAATGAACAAACGCAAGTTGCGTGGCATCGTGCATGATGAGAGTGCGACGGGCAAGACGGTTTTCATCGAGCCCGATGCGATTGTCGAGGCCAATAACCGAATCCGCGAGACCGAGGCCGAGATCGCCCGAGAAATCATACGCATCCTCACCCAAGTCACCGACCAGATTAGGCCTCACTTGGATGAACTGGCAGCCGTGCTCGAAACCCTGGGGCGCCTTGACTTTATCCGTGCCAAGGCACTCTTTGCTCAAGACGTGGGAGCACAGTTGTGCCACATCGACCGCAAGCCTGTTGTGGAGTGGTACACCGCAATTCATCCAACCCTGATGCTGTCATTGCGAGCACAAGGCAAGGAGGTTGTCCCCCTTAACATCACATTAAACAAGCAGTCACGCATCCTGGTGATTTCGGGGCCCAATGCCGGTGGCAAGTCAGTGTGCTTGAAGACCGTGGGAGTGGTTCAATACATGATGCAATGTGGCCTGTTGCCCACACTGCGAGATAATTCCCACATGGGAATCTTCAGAGACATCTTCATCGACATCGGTGACCAGCAGAGCATCGAAAACGACTTGAGCACCTATAGCAGCCACCTGCAGAACATGAAACTGTTTCTCACCAAGGGCGGTAGAGAGACACTCATACTCATCGACGAGATGGGAAGTGGCACCGAGCCGCAGATTGGCGGGGCTATCGCCCAATCAATCTTGGAGCAACTCAATGAGCATCAAGTAATGGGTGTGGTCACCACACATTACCAGAATTTGAAACATTTTGCCGATGAAACCGACGGCGTGGTGAATGGAGCAATGCTCTATGATCGACAACAGATGCGTCCTTTATTCCAGCTGTCGATGGGATATCCAGGCAGCTCATTTGCCATCGAGATCGCCCGCAAGACAGGTTTGCCACAAGCTGTTATTGACAAGGCGAGCCAGATCGTAGGCAGCGACTACATCAACATGGACAAGTACTTGCTGGACATTGTTCGTGACCGACGGTATTGGGAGAATAAACGCCAGGATGTGAGGGCCAAGGAAAAACACCTTGATCAGATGATTGCCGACTATGACGAGCGATTGGATAACATCCGTGCCGAGCATCGGCAAATCATCCATGATGCACGTGCCGAAGCACAAGAAATCCTGCAAGGCAGCAATGCGCAAATCGAGAAGACAATCAAGGAAATTCGCCATCAACAGGCCGAAAAAGAACGCACCAAGGAATTGCGCCGTCAACTCGATGAGTTCAAGCAGCGTCTCAATGATGAAGAGCCTGGCATCCCCGAACGGCTCAAGCAATTGACTCCCAACGACAAGGCTCATCGCAAGCAGACCAAGAAAAAGAAAGCAAAGCAGCCTTTGACTAACGACAGGCCATTACAGGCTGGTGATAATGTTGTGTTAAAGGGGACAACTACCGTTGGTTCGATTATCAGTATCGATGAGAAATATGCGTTGGTGGCCTTCGGGAACATCAAAACACGCATCGAGGCCGACAAGGTGGAACGCACCATGCGCAAGGAAAAATTGCCCAAGGCCGAGTCCCTTGGCCGCAGCACAACCGATGAAATCAGGACCAGACAATTGAATTTCAAGCCCGATATTGACGTGCGTGGCATGAGGGCCGATGAAGCCTTGCAGGCCATCACCTATTTCATCGACGATGCTATCCAATTCAGCGCGCAGCGTGTGCGCATCCTTCATGGAACCGGAACAGGGGCCTTGAAAGTAGCCATCCGTCAATACCTGGGCAGTGTGAACGGAGTGAAAAGCTATCGGGACGAGCATGTGCAGTTTGGTGGTGCGGGCATCACAGTAGTCGACCTCGATTAACCAACCTAACAACAAAAAACAAAAAAAAACAATGACCAATATATTTTTCAAGCCATTCAAGACCACAGGCGGTGCGGTGCCATTTGACCGCATCACAACCAGCGATTATGAACCTGCTATTCTTCAAGGAATCAAGGAGCATGACGAAGAGGTAAAGACAATTGCACAAAACGTTGAGCCAGCCACATTTGAAAATACAATCGTGGCACTTGACCGTGCAGGGGCAATGTTGAACCGAGTTCTGGGCGTGTTTTATCCCATGCTGTCGGCCAATGCCGACGATGCGCTGCACCAAGTGAGTAACCGCACGGCACCCCTGTTGAGTGAACATTTCAATAACATCACCCTCAACGAACAGTTGTGGCAGCGCGTCAAACATGTGCACGACCACTTTGACCCTCAGGGGTATGATGTGGAGGATCAGATGCTATTGCAAGAGACCTACGATGGCTTTGTGCGCAGTGGTGCCAATCTGCAAGGTGATGATCGCGAACGCTTCCGCAGCCTTTCTAAAAGACTGACCCAATTGACCTTAAAGTTTGATCAGAACGCCCTAAAGGAAACATCGCGTTATGAGTTGTGGCTCACCAAGGATGACTTGAGCGGATTACCCGAAAGCGTGATTGATGCCGCTAAGCAGGCTGCCAAGGATAAGGGAAGAGATGATGACTCATGGTTGATCACCCTGGATGCACCCAGCTATGTGCCGTTCATGAAGTACAGCGACAGGCGCGATCTGCGTGAGAAGTTATATAAGATGTATAACAGACAATGCACAAGCGGAGAGTACTGCAACCTTGATGTGTTGCGTGACATTGCCAACACCCGATTGGAACTGGCAAGACTCATGGGATACGACACATTTGCCCAATACAAGCTGCAACACACGATGGCTCAAACGCCCGATAACGTCTACCAGATGCTCAACCAGTTGCGCGATGCCTATCTGCCTGTTGAACGAGAAGAGATGAGCCGTTTAGCCACTTTCGCTACCCAGATCGAGGGTCACACTGTCGAGCTGATGCCTTGGGACTACAGCTATTACAGCAACAAGGAGAAAGACTCGCTTTTTGAAATCAACGACGAATTGCTCAAGCCCTATTTTGAACTGAGTCGGGTGACCCAAGGCGTGTTTGGTTTTGCCACAAGGATGTATGGACTACACTTCCAACACAACCATGATGCACAGGTGTTCCACCCCGAGGTGGAAGTCTATGATGTAACCGATGAAGATGGCAAACCTGTGGGTATGCTATATCTTGACTTCTTCCCTCGACCCACCAAGCAGAGTGGTGCCTGGATGACCAGTTTCCGTGAACAATACATCGATAATGATGGCAACGATGTGCGGCCGTTGGTGACGCTGACGATGAATTTCACGCGTCCCACCGACACCCGTCCATCATTGCTCACTGTGCGTGAGGTTGAGACCTTCATGCACGAGTTTGGACATGCACTGCATCAACTCTTGACCCGCTGCAAGTACCAGTCGTTGTCGGGTACCAATGTGTATCGGGATTTTGTCGAGGTGCCATCGCAGTTCAACGAAAACTACGTCTACGAACGGGAATTCCTCGACAGTTTCGCTCAGCACTACCAGACTGGCGAGCCTGTTCCCCAAGAGTTGATCGATCGTTTGATAGCCTCATCGCAATATGGTGCAGCCTACGCTTGCGTTCGCCAGTTGGGATTTGGCTTTATCGACATGGCATGGCACACCATCACCGAGCCCTACCAGGATGACATCTACCGGTTTGAGCACAATGCAGTCAAAGATGTTCAAGCCTTTGAACCTGTTGATGGTTGCATCATGTCCCCGCAGTTCACTCACATTTTCTCTGGAGGATATGCGGCTGGATACTATGGATACAAGTGGGCCGAGGTGATTGAGTGCGATGCTTTCTCCAAATTCAAGGAGGACGGCATTTTCAACCGCGAAACAGCCCAGTCATGGGTCAAGAACGTGCTTTCCCGTGGCGGCACTGAGGCCCCGATGGAACTCTACAAACGATTCAGAGGCTGTGAACCGCGCATCGAAGCGATGATGCGCCGTGACGGCATTGACAAGAAATAAGACAAAATAAGGATGAAAAGAACGTTCAGAAAGGCTGAGATGGAAGATGTGCCGGTGATCATGCGGCTCATCGACGAGGCACGCGGCATCATGCGCTCGTGCGGCAATGTCAACCAGTGGATTGACGGATATCCCAGCGAGGCCAACATCATGGATGATATCAAAAGCGGCCATTGTTACCTGTGCGTGGAGCAGGGTGGGGAGATAGTGGCTTCATTT
>Ga0247611_10001793_pt1 | contig 37281 bp, 35 predicted proteins | sample 177DNAGHGhighgp2_FD_192422 | JGI IMG/M metagenome (GOLD analysis project Ga0247611, IMG submission 192422) | Sheep rumen microbial communities from Palmerston North, Manawatu-Wanganui, New Zealand - 1770 DNA GHGhigh gp2 | ecosystem: Host-associated > Mammals > Digestive system > Stomach > Rumen... | reverse complement strand
CGGCGGACGCTCTTCTGCCAGAGCCATGAGCCATTGAAGTCGATGCCCAGTTTCCCGATTTTGCCGACATAGTAGATGTTGGCATCATGGTCGGGTATAGTGGTGTGGTTGACGTGCATCCACTGACTGACCTTACCCTCCAGTTGTCCATTGCGGTAGATGGTCTGCCAACCGTTCGAGTCGCCACCGCCATAGAGTTCGCCAAACCATTTGTAGGTCATACCGAAGGAGTTGTCTTCGTTGATGTCATAACTCAGGCCAGCCTTGCCGGATACGGACGTAAACCAGATGGAGTTCGGAGCACCCTGGTCGATATGGATGGTGTTCTTGTCGAAGAACAGGTCGCTTGAAAGGGCAGGATCTTCAGCGTAGTGATTATTGTAGAACGAGCCTGTGGCAAACACTTCCAGTCCGACTGTGCGGTATTTCACGGTCAGGTCTTCGTAGTTTGTCCACCACCTATTGTATTTGGTCTGGCTGAATGCCTCTACACTCAGACCGTCGCCTTGCTGGCGGATGGTCTTGATACGGATGACGGCACTGACCTCGGCGTTGTACTTCGCACCTGGCGAGGTGATGATATCGACACTCTTGATGTCCGTCGACTTGAGTTGCTTCAGTTCCTTCGCGTCGCGTACCTTCTTATTATTGATATAAATCTCCGGCTCGCCTTTGGCAAAGACGGTGAACTTGCCGTCGCTGCCCTCCACACGAGGCAGCATCGAGAGCAGGTCGTCGGCTGTGCCTACATCTTTCAGAATGGAGTTCTGTATCTCAACGGTCATGCCGCCAGTAGTGGCTTTGTACTGCGGAATCTCTCCCTTAACCACGACGTTCTGCAGTACGATGGCATCACGACGGAGGCGGATATTGCCCACCTCGCCGACGGTGCAGGACTGGTAGTGCGTCTTGTAGCCGACGAACGACACACGGATAAGCATGTGTCCAGGACGGCAGGGGATGACGAAATCGCCGTTGGCATTTGTCACACCGCCATTGATGAACGAGGAATCGGCAGGCAGCAGCAAGGCTACGTTGGCAAACTCCACGGGCTGCCCCTGTTCGTTAATCACGCGCCCGATGACCTTCTGCGCCTCTTTTTGGATGCACTCTACGGTGATGAGACTGTCAGTCTCTGTAATCTTCATCGGATAGAAACCTACCACTTGGCGCACAGCATTGCCGACGGTCTGGTTGCGGAAACTGGTGGTGACGGTGAAGTCCTCCAGTTCGTTGTAGATGAAACTGATGCGGCTGTCCGCTTGTGAACGGTATAGGTCGATGAGCACGTCGGAGAGCGAGACATCGGTGTAACTCTTACTCAGTTTCTGCGCTTGTGCTTCGACGATGCCGAGGCACCATATCATAAGGTATAGCGTATATCTCATGGCTTACTCGATGATTAGCGTGTCACCGTTAAGTGTCAGGTGTACTTTCTCGAATCGGTTCAGTTCCTCCACGACCTGCTGGAGCGGCATCTGTGGATTCCATGGATAGTAGAGACGCAGGGCGGCAGCCTCCGCATTCCTTATCTTGATGGTTATATGGTAGGCAGAGGTTAGTTCGGCTACGATGTCCTTGAGTGGGACGTTCTCAAAAGTCTTCGGTTCACTAAGTGTCGGACTCTCTTGTGAGGTCTGTCTTACAGCAGGGGCTGATGCTTTGTGAGCAATGGCTGTCGTATCTTGGAGTTCTGTCTTCTGCGAGTGGCTGTTGTTGATGATATGGATGGCGGCATAGGCAATACCAGACAGCATCAGTACGCCGATAAACATGGCTGCTATCTGCATCCATCCCCACGACTTGCGCTTAAGGGCAAAGTGCTTCGCTTCGAACTTCTGCCACTCCTCGTCAATATCCACCTGTGGCTCTTCGGCATACATCTGCCGAAGCAACTCCTCTAACTTGTCATTTGATTCCATAACCTAAGGATTTTAAGTGTTCTTTAATTCGTTTGAGCGACTGCGACAGATGATTATGTACGGTGACTTCGCTGACTTGTAACTCCTCGGCGATCTCCCTGTATTTCAGTCCTTGCTGGTAGCGCAGACGGAGTACCTGTTGGGAGAGGGGAGGCAGTTCGTTGCTGACAAAGCGGTGAATCATCCCCAGTAGTTCCTCGTCCACATCGGATGTTATGGGATTCATGTCCGCTAAGACTGCTTGTGTCCGCTGCTGATGGGCCAGCAGGTTGATACAACGGTTGCGTACACTGGTCAGCAGGAATCCTTGAAGAGTTGCGGAGTGGAGGTCAACGGTGCTGTTCAGCAGTTGGGTAAACACCTCGCTTACTACGTCCTTGCTGTCCGCCTCGTCATGGAGCATACGCAGTGCAAAAGCGTACATCCCTTTGTAATAGTGTCGGAATACAGCCTCAAACTCTTGCTTGTCTTTCATCTGTCACTTAGTCTTTTTACTCTATATACAAACGAACACCTGTTTTTCCTAAGCAAAAAGACGAGAAATAGTTATGGAATCATCAGATAGCCGTCCTTTTGTATGATATACTCCTCTTGCAGGAGGTAGGTGAGGGCGGCATCCATTTCCTTGTTGGGCAGTTGCAGGCGCAGGAGTTCTGTGACATGGTGGCGCTTGCGGTCGGATAATAAGGTGAGGATCTGCTGTTGTGCCTGTTTGGTATCATGGGGGTGGTTGGACTGGCAGACATCACATTGTCCACAGTCCCTGGTACCTTTCTCCCCGAAATACTCCAACAACTGGCGACTGCGGCAACGGCTGTTGTCCTTGGCATAACGCAACATCGACTCGATACGGTCCCGGTATTGTGTCAGGCGTTCCTCATAGATCTCTTTTGACAGTTGGACATGCTCGCTGTCCTCCCGTCGCTGCATATAACGGATATAGGGTACTTGTTTGCGGGGAATGAAATGGATGATGTGCTTCATGGAGAGCACCTTCAGCACTTGGTACACATCGTTCGGCTTCATCCCGCTTTGCTGGGCTATCAGACTCTCGTCGATAAAGCCGTAGTCGGCAAACAGTCCTCCATAGTTGCGGAGCAGGGCGATGATGACACGCTCCTCGTTCGGTGAGTCACCACGCAGGCGATACAGGTCGTCACGTCCTACCAGGAACTTTACACGTGCCTGGTTATCCTGTTCCTCCGTGTACTCGATATACCCGGCACGCTGCAGGATCTGCAGGGCAGCATGCACACGGATGGGGAAGTGATTGAATTTATGGCAGAAGTCGTCGATGTTAAACTCACGGGATACCCCATAACCGTCGCCAGTGGCTATCTGATAGTAATAGGCAAGATGGTCGTACACCTTGCGGATATAGTCTTTCTCGGGGAAGGTATCACTGATGCGCTTATTGAGTTTCGGCTCGTCAGCGGCATTGTAGAGCAGGACGGCACGAGCCGGTTGTCCGTCACGTCCTGCACGACCAGCCTCCTGGAAGTATGCCTCGATGGAGTCGGGGAGGTCGTAATGCGCCACGATACGCACGTCGGGCTTGTCGATACCCATACCGAAAGCATTTGTCGCCACCATGATACGTACCCGGTCATGTTGCCAGTCACGCTGGCGTTGGTCTTTCTGCGCAAGGTCGAGACCGGCATGATAATAGGTGGTACTCAGTCCTGCGTCCGTCAATAACTCCGCCACCTCTCTGGCATGGCGGTGACTACGGACATAGACGATGGCGGCCCCTTGCTCGCCATCCAGCAGTCTGATCAGTTCCGTCCGTTTGTCCATCGCATAAGAGACGAGGTAAGTGAGGTTCTTACGCTCGAAGGACATACGGAAGATGTGGAAAGGAGACCCCTCCAACCTCCCCTGTTTAGGGGCGGCTTTTAGTTTATCGCAGATATCCTCCACGACCTTAGGAGTCGCTGTTGCTGTGAGGGCAAGGACAGGGATGTTTGGGCAGATGCGGCGGATATCAGCGATTTGTAGATAGGAGGGACGGAAGTCGTACCCCCACTGTGAGATACAGTGTGCCTCGTCCACCGTGATGAAACTCACCTGCATGTGTCTAAGTTTCGTCTGAAACAGACTACTGCCCAAACGCTCTGGGGAGATGTAAAGGAGTTTGGTGCTTCCTAAGATACAGTTTTCCAGTATGCGTAGGATATCATCACGCTGCATCCCACTATAGACGGCTGCCGCCATGATACCCCGTTGGCGCAGGTGATGAACCTGGTCTTTCATCAAGGCAATCAGAGGAGTGATAACGATACACACTCCCTCCATCGCCAGTGCTGGTACCTGAAAGGTGATGGACTTACCACCACCGGTAGGCATCAGTCCCAGCGTGTCATGTCCAGAACCGATGGACTCGATGATCTCCCGTTGAATACCACGGAAGTCATCGTAGCCCCAGTATTGTTTAAGAATTTTCTGATAGTTGCTCATCTTCCGATGGTCGGATATCCTCTATCTGCAACTGCACCTCACCACGCTTGTAAGTGTTCTCCTCTATCGTATAGACGATGTCGAAGGAGTGCTTTGACTTGATATAGCGAGCCTCGGCGCTCTGTCCGAAGGCGATACCGTTCATGACGACAGCCGACTTCGAGTCTACCAGTTCCAGTTTGATATGCTCTTGATGCTTACCCACCACTTTCGATGTTCCATAGTCGTAGACATTACGGGTAAGGAACAGTGGCTTGGGGTTGTCAGGACCATGAGGAGCCAGACGGCGTAACTCGTTATGCAGTTTCTTGGAGATATCCTTGAAGTCTACCTCCTCGTCAATATCAAGGGTCGGTAGAGTCTGCTCGGGCAGGATATGTCCGCTGACATACGCTTGAAAGCGGCGACGGAACTCAGGGATATTCTCCTGTCTGAGTGTCAAGCCGACGGCATAGGTATGTCCACCGAAGTTCTCCAATAGGTCACGACAACTCTTAATGGCATCGTAGATATCGAAGCCGGCAACACTACGTGCCGAGCCGGAGGCGATACCGTCGATGATCGTCAGAACGACGGTAGGACGGAAATAGAGTTCCGTCAGACGGGAGGCGACAATGCCTACCACGCCTTTTTTCCATCCCTCGTCATAGAGGACGATCGACTGCATGTGCTGCTGGCTTTCCAGCCGTGCCACGATATCATTCGCCTCCTTCGTCATCTCCTTGTCGACATCCTTGCGCTGCTCGTTATACTCATTGATGCGGTTAGCCTCAGTGAGTGCCTTCTGCAAGTCTTTCTCCACCAGCAACTCCACGGCCTCCTTACCATTCTGCATGCGTCCGCTGGCATTGATACGAGGACCTATTTTAAAGACGATATCACTCATCGTCAACTCACGACCGGTGAGCCCGCAGATGTCGATAATCGCTTTCAGTCCGATAGATGCGCTTTGGTTCAACTGTTTTAGTCCGTGGAAGGCAAGGATACGGTTCTCACCCGTCACAGGGACGAGGTCGGCAGCGATACTCACCGCACAGAGGTCGAGGAGAGGAATCAGTCGTGCGAAAGGAATACCGTTGTTCTTCGCAAACGCCTGCATCAGTTTAAAGCCTACACCACATCCACACAGGTCCTTGAAGGGATACGTAGAGTCTTCACGCTTGGGGTTGAGGATAGCGACGGCAGGTGGCATGACCTCATCAGGGACATGGTGGTCGCAGATGATGAAGTCGATACCCTGCTGCTTCGCATAGGTAATCTCCTCGATTGCCTTGATACCGCAGTCGAGGACGATAATCAGTTTAACACCAGTCTCCTTGGCATAGTCTATTCCCTTGATACTGACCCCGTAACCTTCTTCCTCACGATTGGGGATATAGTATTCGATATTGGAATAGAACTGCTGCAGGAACTTGTACACCAGTGCCACCGCTGTACACCCGTCGACATCATAGTCGCCATATACCATGATGCGCTCCTTGCGCCCCATTGCATCGTTCAGACGATCGACGGCTACGTCCATATCGTTCATCAGGAACGGATCGATGAGTTCGTTCATCATGGGTCTGAAGAACCGCTTTGCAGCACTCTCCGTCTTGATGCCGCGACCTATCAGCAGGTCGGCGACGATAGGACTCATGCCTATCTTCTCTGCCAGTTCCTTAGCCGCTTGCTGTCTTTCGGGTGTAGGTGGTTTGTAATTCCATTGATAGTGCATTGTGGGGACTTTCTTTATAGTCCGAGTTTTTTGCGGATATCCTTAGGAATCGCATTCTTATTGACGGTATAGTCCATCGTGTTAGCAGCGATGAAGGTCTTGGTCATGTACCAGATTCCTTTGTAGTCACCACTCTCACCCCAAGAGTTCTTCACCATATAGTATTCCTTACCGTTCTGGTCCTTGGCAATACCGTAGATCAGCATACCGTGGTCGTCTGTCAGTTCCCAGTTGTCGTAACGCTCTTGACGCATCTCCTGTGTAGGAACAATCTCAGGAACGGTGCATCCTAAAGAGTCGATAAGGTTACGTTTCTTGGCAGCAGACAGTTTCAGCCAGCGAGCCATGTCTGAACCCTGCATGCTCTCCGTCTTCTTGGTGTCGATGGCATAGGCGAGACCACTACGGGTGAATCCATCCTCTGATACGTCACCGCCCCATGCTACGGTATAGCCTTGCATGATAGCATTGTCGATAATCTTCATCATCTCGTCCATGGGTACGTTATAGGACAATGGGTTACGCCAGTTGTCCTGTACCTCGACAGGGAAAGCGGTATAGAATGGATGATGGGTGTAACTGGTGATGCTTACATAGTCGTTCCAGTCGAGACCGAGGCTGGCAGCGAAGGTCTGTGGTGTATAGGTCTTACCCTCGTAGGTGAAAGACTCAGGACACTTACCCAGATAAGCGTCGAGGATACCTTGCAAACCGACTTTCCACTGTGGGGAGATCTTCTTTGCCTTGTTCTTTGACACTGCCTCTACGTATGGTTCCAAGAGGGAGAAGAACTCATTGAAGTTATTCAGGGAGTCACCATAGAGAGAGCCAGGGAATGGCATAGCGTCCTCAGGACAGATACCATAGTGCTGTAATACGTAGTGAACGTCATAGGCAGAACCACCCTGTGCAAACTGACAGTCACCATGCAGACGCACTACCTGAACGGCACGGTCCATGTAAGTCTTGTTAGCCACGAAACTCTCACAGAGGTCATAAGTCTTACCTGTTTTCTTTAGGATCTCAGCCTCGAAATAGGAGAGGGTAGAGTAGTCCCAGCACGTACCACTGCGGTTCTGGTCTTTGATAGAGGTGATAGGGTTCTCCTTAATCACCGTGAACACAGGCTTGTTCTTGTTGACAGAGTCTTTCTTCTCTGCTTGTGCGCCAACTGCGACGAATGCGAGCAGCGCAAGGGTTAAAATCTTTCTCATTGTCTTTTATTTTTAATTATTACTCATATATTCTTCCAGTTCTTGAGGATGGTAAGGGATGCGCTTCGTTCCTAAGAAGCGGCAACCGTCCTTCGTGATCAGCACGTCATCCTCAATACGGATACCTCCAAAATCCTTGTAGGTCTCCAGTTTGTCGAAGTTGATGAACTCCTTGCAGTGTCCACTTGCCTTCCACTCGTCAATAAGGGCAGGGATGAAATAGATACCTGGCTCGTCAGTCACGACAAAGCCTTCCTCTAACTGACGACCCATGCGCAGACAGTTGGTACCGAACTGCTCCAGATTGGGACGTGTCTCCTCGTCGAAGCCCACGTATATCTGTCCGAGTCCCTCCATGTCGTGAACATCCATACCCATCATGTGGCCCAGCCCGTGAGGTAGGAACATGGCATGGGCACCAGCCTTTACAGCCTCGTCAGTATTACCTTTCATGAGACCGAGTTCCTTCAGACGGTCTGTCATCATACGGCACACGGCAAAATGTACGTCCATATATCTCACACCGGGTTTCGCCACCTCTAACACATAGTCGTGACATGCCTCCACGATGGAGTAGATTTCCAGTTGGCGTTGGTCAAACTTACCAGTGACAGGCATGGTGCGGGTATGGTCGGAGCAGTAGTCGTCCAACTCACAACCTGCGTCACAGAGTGCCAGACGACCAGCCTCTAATTTTGCTTCAGAGGGATTACCGTGCATGATCTCGCCATGCTGACTGAAGATTGTGGCGAAACTTGTACCGTTAGCCAGTGAACGGGCGATACCGTCGACCTGTCCACCAATGAAACGCTCTGTCATGCCAGGCTTGATCAGCAACTGTGCAGTAGTATGCATAGCATAGCCCACATCACAGGCACGATCAATCGCCGCAATCTCCTGTGACTCCTTTGTTGCTCGCATCTTGACGACAGCATGGATGAGTGTCAGCGAGGCTGCCTCCTTCTGTTGGGAAGGATGGATACCCAGCAGATCCATGATCTGTATCTTCGTGTCGTGACGATAAGGGGGCAGAAAATGAATGATCCTGTGTGCCGCGATACCGTCGCAGCATACAGATCGGAGTGCAGACATAGGTGCTGTCTTACTGACACCCACCTCTGCAGCCAAGTCACTGACAGAGGGTGTGAACCCCATCCATACGATATCCTCTACGTCGATATCATCACCGAAGAGTATCTCTTCGTTGTTATCAATATCAATCACTCCTACCAATCCGTCACGGTGCTGTCCGAAATAGTAGAGGAAGGAAGAGTCTTGACGCATGGGCGCATAGCAGTTGGCGGAATAGTTGCAGGGTGCCTCGTTGTTGCCAAAGAGCACGATGATACCTTTGCCTACCAATTTCTTGAGTTCAGAACGACGCTGAACGTATGTGTTCTTATCAAACATAAGTCTATAATTCGGTAATATTATCCAATTAGTTCGCAAAGTTACACATTATTTATGAAAATATACTACCTTTGCATCATAAAAAGCATTAAAATGCAAATAACATCTAACACAGGGTTGGTTCTTGAAGGTGGTGGAATGCGTGGCGTGTTTACCTCTGGTGTACTTGACGCGTTCATGAAACATGAGGTGTATTTCCCTTATGTGGTCGCCGTGTCAGCAGGTGCGTGTAACGGTTTGTCGTATATGAGTCGTCAGCCCCGCCGTGCCCGTTGGTCGAACATCGATATGTTGCAGAAGTACGACTATATCTCGTTGAAGAGCCTGATAGTCAATGGCAGTATCTTCGACCCAGAGATCCTGTATGAGCGTTTCCCCAATGAGATTGTGCCTTTCGACTATGATACTTACGAGCGTAATCCTTGTGTGTTCGAGGTTGTCACGACAAATTGCAAGACGGGACGTGCCATGTATCTCTCTGAGAAATATGACCGCCAGCGTCTCACCCAGATTGTCAAGGCTTCCAGTTCTCTCCCTTTCGTGGCGCAGATCACGACGGTAGACGGTATCCCGATGTTAGATGGCGGTATTGTCGACAGCATCCCCATCGTACGTGCCATTGATACGGGACATCAGGAGAATGTGGTGATACTGACCCGTAACCGTGGCTACCGCTCGTCGGAGATAGATTTCAAGACACCCAAGTTCATCTACAAGAAGTATCCTCGTCTGCGTGTCGCCCTGAGTCGCAGGACGGAGGAGTATAACAAGCAACTCGATCTGATAGAACGCATGGAGGACTGGGGGGAGATTCTCGTGATCCGTCCTGAGCGTCCCTTGGAGGTTGGACGTATCTGTGAGGATGTAGAAAAACTGGAACGCCTCTATGAAGAAGGGTTCCAGTTAGGGGAGAAGTTTATAGGTAAATACTTATAACTGTTACTTCAGCAAATCAGGTCTTAGTTTGCGGGTGCGTTCCATCGCCTGCTCTAATTCCCAGTTTCGTATCTTCGCTTCGTTGCCCGATAATAGGATGTCGGGGACTTTCCAGCCTTTATAGTCGGCAGGACGGGTATAGATAGGGGCGGCAAGGAGGTCGTCCTGAAAACAGTCACTCAGTGCCGACTGCTCGTCACCGATGACTCCGGGGACTACCCTGACAATAGCATCGGCTATCATTGCAGCCACCAACTCTCCTCCTGTCAGTACGAAGTCGCCGATTGATATCTCCTTGGTAATCAGATGGTCACGTACCCTTTGGTCAATTCCTTTATAGTGTCCTGCGAGGATGATGAGATTCCCTTTTAGTGATAACTCATTAGCCATGTGCTGGTCGAAGCGCTCTCCGTCAGGAGAGGTGAAGATGACCTCGTCGTAGTCACGCTCCGCCTTCAGTGCCGTGATGCAGCGGTCGATAGGCTCACACTGCATGACCATACCTGCCGAGCCTCCGTATGGGTAATCGTCCACCCGTCTCCATTTGTCAAGCGTGTAGTCACGCAGGTTGTGCAGTCGGATCTCAGCAAGTCCTTTCTTCTCGGCACGAGCCAGTATGCTCTCGTGTACAAAGCCCTCCAGCATCTCAGGCAATACAGTGATGATGTCTATTCTCATATATGATAAAAGTCTTTGATTCTTTCTATATAGCGTTCGCCCACCTGACGACCTGTCTCATACACCTGACGCATCTCGTCCGGGTCGTGGGAGATATGCCCGATGGGTATCTTCTCGTCAGGACGGATGACGAGACAGCGTCCCTCTTCCTCTGCCTTTGCCGCATACGCCAGTTCCTGGTTGTACATGATATGCCGCTCGGCCATCGCTTTGAGCATAGCGGGATATTTCCGCAGAGCGATGCGCATGATGGGCATCAGTTTGTTGGGCTCCTTCACAAAACCCTTGGGCTGTGTCAGGATCACTACGTTACGGTCATAGCCCTGTGACTCGAAATACGCCAGCGGGATAGAGTCAGCGACACCTCCGTCCAACAACTGGTGACCTTGTACCTTGACCACCTTCGATGCTAAGGGCATCGATGCCGATGCTCTTAGCCACTCCAGTTCGTCGTAGTCCACATGGTCAATATTATGATAGACGGCATGTCCTGTCATTACATCGGTGCATACGACGGTGAATGTCATGGGGTTCTGCTCGAAAGTCTGTGTGTCGAAGATGTCGTACTCATAGGGTACTATATGATATCCGAACTCAGCATTGAAATAGTTGCCGCTCCGTAACAGGGAACGTAGTCCGCTATACCGGGCGTCCTTAGCGAAACGGGTGTTGTAACGGATCGCACGTCCTATCTGTCGTGACTTATAGTTACAACCGAAGGCGGCACCAGCCGATACACCGATTAGTCCGTCAGGCTCAATGCCATGTTCCATCATCACATCGGTCACACCTGCCGTCCACAATCCGCGCATGGCACCGCCTTCCAATACCAGTCCTCTCCTCATCGTGGAATGCACTTAGATATTGGGTTCGTCCCAGACCTTGGTCTGTGTACATGCCGTACCTACTGTCTGGTTACCTACCTTCAGTACGAAGTCACCCTCTTCCAGGGTCCAGCGACCGTCAGCACCTACGAAGGCGAGGTTCTTGGCTGGCAGTTGGAAGGTGACGGTCTTCGTTTCTCCTGGTTGCAGTTCTATCTTCGTGAAGTCGCGGAGACGTTTGTTGTCAGGAACGACAGAGGCAACGAGGTCGCTGGTGTAGAGCAGTACAGCCTCCTTACCGGCACGGCTGCCCGTGTTCTTCACGTCAACGGTGACAGTTAGTATGTCGTCAGCGGTAAACTGGCTTTTGTCGACTTTCAGGTTAGCATACTCATAGGTGGTGTAACTCATACCGAATCCGAAGGGCCATTGCAGACTGACCTTGGCGTCATAGTTATAGGCACCAGCCATCGTACCGACCTCTTCACTCACCTTATAGTCATAAGTGTTCAGGGAGTTAATCTCACGCGGATAGGTATAAGGCATCTTAGCCGAGAAATTAGCGTCACCAGCAAGCAGGTTGACAAGGGCGTCAGCACCGTAGTTACCAGGAATCAGGATGTCCACTACAGCCTTGGCAAGAGGCTCGATGTCGGCAATCAGTCGTGGACGCCCCTCGTTGAGTACGAGGATGATGGGCTTGTTGGTCTTGGCGAGTTCCTTCACGAGGTTACGCTGGTTCTCCGACAACCAGAGGTCGGTGAGGTTACCGGGAGTCTCGGTATATGAGTTCTCACCAATGCAGGCAATAATGACATCAGCACCCTTTGCAGCATCGACAGCCTTCTGTATCTGTGGCTCGTTCTCGTCATAATAAGCACCATCCTCGTTATAGGTCACACCCTGTTCTAAGATGATGTTGTCCTTACCGTACTTATTGCACAGTGCCTCGTAGATGGTATTGTATTTCTCAGAGAGGTCTTCAGCCTTAGAACCTTGCCATGTATAACTCCAACCGCCATGTAGACAGCGCATCTGGTTGGCGTTAGGACCAGTGAGCAGAATCTTCTTGCCCTTGGCGAGTGGTAGCATATTACCCTCGTTCTTCAGCAGTACCTCACTTTCCTCTGCTGCCTGTAACGACTTCTTCGCAAACTCGTCAGAACCGAATTTCTCGAAGCCTTTACCGCCAGTGTTGGGATTCTCGAAGAGTCCGAGACGGTATTTCACACGGAGGATACGGCGTACAGCATCATCGATACGGCTCATCGATACCTTGCCTTCCTGAACGAGTTCTTTCAGCAAGATGCAGAAGTCTACGCTATAGGGGTCCATTGACATGTCGATACCGGCATTGATGGCAATACGGATGGCATCCTTCTTGTCCTTGGCGACATGCTCACGGGAATACAGGTTGTTGATGTCCGCCCAGTCGGTAACGAGCATACCGTCCCACTGCAAATCCTCTTTTAGCCATTTAGTCAGATACTCATAACTGGCATGTACGGGGACACCGTTGATACTGGCGGAGTTGACCATCATCGTCAGTGTGCCGGCGAGGGCAGCCTGCTTGAAAGGCTCGAAATATTTCTCACGCAATATCTGGATTGGAAGGTAGGCGGGAGTGCGGTCCTTGCCAGTCCATGGGGCACCGTAGGCGAAATAGTGTTTTGTACTAGTGCCTACATGATACTGGTCGATATGGTTGGGGTCGTCACCCTGATAACCCTTGATCTCGGCAACCACCATCTTCGAGTTGACGATGGCATCCTCACCGAAACTCTCCCAGATACGTGCCCATCGCTGGTCACGACCAAGGTCTACGACGGGGTTATACACCCAAGGGCAGTTGGCGGCACGACTCTCGTAGGCTGTAATCTCAGCACCAGTGCGAGCCAGTTCAGTGTTGAAAGAGGCTCCGAGGTTGATGGGCTGGGGAAAGAGTGTTCCACCCTGTGTGTAGGTCACACCGTGGTTATGGTCAAGACCGTAGATGTCGGGAATACCGATATACTTCATTGACTTCTTCTGTATCAACTGTATCCACTCCTGCCACTGTGCTACGGTAGCAGCACGTGTGCCAGGGGCATTCAGGATAGAGCCTACTTTCCATTTCGAGATCAGCGTGTCGAGCATCATCTCGTTCAGTTTCCACACTCTCTTGGTGGATCCTTCGTAGATGTCCACAGGGTAATTGCCCATCCTGTCGATAATCTGCTGGTCTGTCATACTCATGACCTCGTCCATCTGGGACTTAGGGGCACCGAACTGCTGCATCACCTGACGCACTTTCTCACGGTCGACCTTGGCGTTCTCAACGGTCATCTTTCCCATGACATCGAGATTCAGTTCGAGCATCTGTCCGATTTTCTCGTCAAGGGTCATTTTCGAGAGTGTCTTCTCAATTTTCGCTTCCAGTGCCGCATCACGTGGAATGGCGGGCTTCTGTGCCTGCATGCCTGTGGCAATCACCATGAGCAGTGCAAGTAGGGCATTTTTCTTTGTCATATTCCTAATTAATTTATAGTTTTTTGTTTTGCCCTGCAAAGATACATCTTTTATTTTACTTAGCCAAATAAATGACTGACACTATTTACAAAAATACATTTGCCAAACATTAACTCCCAACTATCACCTAATCTTTTACTCTCACGCTCGAGAACCCCCAAAGACTACGAGTTTACTCGTCTGAGTACGTAAGAAATAAAAAATGAGCGAAGAATATTTGGTTTTATTCTCACTTAATCGTATCTTTGTAGGCAAAAACAAAACGCTTGGACGACAAAATAGTTATAAGGCGACAGAAACCTGTTAATTAAGAGTAAGATAGTGAGAAACGGTGGAATTTACTCAGCGGCAGGACTCATGGAGTATATCCGGGAAGTAGGTTTCCTGCCTTTGCTCGAAAGTGGTATTAACGGCTATTCCGCTGATGCCGTAGTTGATGACGACTGCAGATATGTGGTATTCCCTGACGGTGGATGGGACTGGCCTCTATGGAAATGGAAAGGGTCGATCATCACGGAGGGAGGGTTTGTCTATGGCAAGTTTTTCGCTGGTAAGGCTGGTTTTGTCAGTCGTGATTGGTGGGCAGACTTCTGCAACTACCGACGGCATAGGAGTGTGACACCAGAGGAGGGTTCTATCGAGGAGACTATCCTTTTCACCTTGCAGGAACAGGGTAGTATGATTACTCGTGAGTTACGTGCTGCCTGCGGGTTCACAGGTCCGAAGATGCGAGGTAAGTTTGACGGTTATATCACCCGTCTTCAGATGGACTGCAGGATTGTGACGGAGGATTTTGTATATCCTACCGACAAGCATGGGAATGAGTATGGATGGGGATGGTCGTTGCTTACCACACCAGAACTGTTATACGGCAGGGAGACTTGCCAGTGCGAGCGAAGTCCTGAGGAGTCGTATGAACGTATGGTGGCGCATTTCAGAAGTATATTACCAGAGGCGACAGACCGGCAGATTACCAAGTTATTGAGATAAATAAAAGAAGATATGAACTATACAGTGATAGGGACAGGAGCCATTGGAGGTTACTATGGTGGACGACTGATGAAGGCAGGACGACAGGTGAGATTCCTGTTACGTTCAGACTATGAGTATGTGAGGCAACATGGTTTGCAGATAGACTCCTGCGACGGCAGTTTTCATCTTGATGGAGTAGATGCCTATAACGATACCAGGCAGATGCCCAAAACAGATGTGGTGCTGGTATGTCTGAAATCCATCAATAACCATAAACTGAAAGAGATGCTACCACCAATTATCGATGAGCGTACGACCGTGGTAATGATACAAAATGGTATCGGACTGGAGGACGACTTGCAGGCAGAGTTTCCCGGACTGCATATCGTAGCAGGTCTTGCTTTTATCTGTTCTGGTAAGGTGGGACCAGGGCATGTCTCGCACCAGTGTTATGGTTCTATCAACTTAGGAAACTATTCTTGTCCAGACGAGCATTTTCGTGAGATACTTGCTGAATTCCAAGACGCTGGTATAGATGCCGCAGAGGTTCCTTATCTGGAGGCACGCTGGAAAAAGGCGGTATGGAACATGCCGTTCAACGGGATGACAGTGGCACTGAACACCTCTACCGACAAATTGCTGCAGAATCCTTCTACACGCCAACTGATTTACGACCAGATGATGGAGGTGATAGGGGCTGCTAATGCTCTCGGTGTGAAGGCATTAACCAGTGAGTTTGCGGATAAGATGATGGCAATGACGGATGCGATGGTACCATACAGTCCCTCAATGAAACTCGACTATGACAACCATCGTAAGATGGAGATTCCTTATCTCTATACCCGTCCTATCGCTGAGGCAAAAAAAGTCGGCTTCGAGATGCCGAAATTAGCCATGCTCGAAGCCGAGTTGAAGTTTATAGAGAGCCAATATTAATTGGCAGCCTCAAATTCTTTCAAGAAACGGACATCATTCTCAGAGAACATACGGAGATCGCTGACCTGGTATTTTAGGTTGGTGATACGCTCTACGCCCATACCGAAGGCATAACCGCTATACTCTTTGGAGTCGATGCCGCACTGTTCGAGGACATTGGGGTCGACCATGCCGCAACCCAAAATCTCTACCCATCCTGTGTGCTTGCAGAATCCGCAACCCTCACCACCACAGATAAAACAGGAGATATCCATCTCAGCACTGGGCTCGGTAAAGGGGAAATAACTGGGGCGCAGACGGATCTTGGTGTCGGCACCGAACATCTCACGGGCAAACGAGAGCAGCACTTGCTTCAGGTCGGTAAAACTAACGTTCTTGTCGATATACAGACCCTCTACCTGATGGAAGAAACAGTGGGCACGAGCCGTGATGGCTTCGTTACGGTAGACACGTCCGGGACAGATGACACGGATAGGAGCCGTGAGTTTGCCGTCCTCCGTATGCATGTGCTCCATAACACGAGCCTGCACACTTGAGGTGTGACTGCGTAACAGGATATTCTTGGTGACATCGTTGGGATGCTGGCTGACAAAGAAGGTGTCCTGCATATCACGGGCAGGATGGTCGGCGGCAAAGTTCATCTTAGTGAACACATGCAGGTCGTCCTCCACCTCAGGACCGTCAGCAAGGACGAAGCCCATGCGGGAGAAGATATCAATAATCTCATTGGTGACGATAGTCAGCGGATGGCGTGTACCTAACTTGACAGGGTAGGGAGTGCGTGTCAGATCGATGGCATCGCCCTCACTCTCCTGAGTGGCACAGTCCTCACGCAACTGGTTAATGCGCTCCGTGGCAAGAGTCTTCAACTCGTTGATTTTCATACCAACGGTTTTCTTCTGGTCGGCAGCCACATTACGGAAATCATTCATCAATGCCGTAATCTCACCTTTCTTGCTGAGGTATTTCAGTCGGAGTTGCTCTACCTCTTCAGCGTTTCTGGCGCTCATTTCCTGCACTTCTTTCAGCAGTTCGTCTATTTTATCAAGTATCATAATCTTATATGAAAATAAAATTTGCGTGCAAAGGTACAAAATAATTATCAATTTTCAATTGTCATTTCTCAATTATTTTGTACCTTTGCATCAAATTTGAGAGTTGAATATAAGTGCGAAGTCGAAGATGAAACATCTTTTGTTTGTCTTTTTGGTAGCAATGTTGTTGCTTTCTGCTTGTCAGGGACAGAAAAGTGGCAGCAATGAGGAAACAACTGCCGACACCATTCAGAAGGCAGATACGACAGCCTCGACCTTGGAAGAGGAGGTGGCTTCAGAACAGACGCCTATGCCAAAGGCTGCCGATGAGTTGTTCGACGACTTTATCTTCAATTTCGCGGCAAACCGCAACTTACAGTCTTCTCGTATCAAATTCCCTTTGAAGGTCCAGCGTGGCGAGGAAGTCAGTTATGTCAAGAACGGACAGTGGCAGATGGAGTATTTCTTTATGAAACAGGACTCCTATACCTTGTTGTTTGACAGTGAGAAAGAGATGGAGCATGTAAAGGAGGCGACGGATATCGAGCATGCTGTTGTGGAGAAAATCTATCTGGAGGCAAAGACCGTCAAGCAGTATGTGTTTGACCGTGTTAATGGTCTGTGGATGCTGCAAGAGGTAATCCACATGCCATTGAGTGAGTCACGCAACGCTTCTTTTTTGGAATTCTATGAGCATTTCGCTTCAGAACCCGACTATCAGCAGAGCCACCTGATGGAGAGTGTGAAGTTTGTGGGTCCTGACCCTGATGACGATTTCAGCCAGATGGAGGGAGTCATCACACCAGACACGTGGGAGGCATTTGCACCAGAGTTGCCGTCCGGTATGATTTTCAATATTGTGTATGGCAAACAGCACAAAGAGACGGGACGCAAGGTCTTCGTCCTTCGTGGTATTGCCAATGGACTGGAACTGGAACTGGTCTTCAAACATGAAGGTAATAAGTGGAAATTGGAGAAAATGACGACATAATGAAGGATTTGGAGAATTATAACCTGTTGTCGCACAATACCTTTGGTATTGATGTGAGATGCCAGAGATATTTGGAGTATACTGATGTCAAAGAAGCCCAACAGGTGGCAGAAATCCTTCGTGCGTCCAGCCTTCCTTATATAATAATAGGTGGGGGGAGTAACCTCTTGTTGACACAGGATTTTGAGGGCATCGTAGTGCGTTCCTCCATAAGAGGATTACAAATCGTTGGCTCGCAATTGAGTTGTGGCGGTGGGGAGGTATGGGACGATGTGGTAGCCTTTGCCGTCCAAAATAATCTTTACGGTGCGGAAAACCTGTCGCTGATACCGGGAGAGGTGGGAGCCAGTGCCGTACAGAACATTGGCGCATACGGTGTGGAGGTGAAAGACCTGATCATAGAGGTGGAGGCAGTGGAGATAGCCACAGGAAAGATTTGTGTGATTCCTAATAAGGAGTGTGAGTATGCCTACCGCCAGAGCCGTTTCAAGCAGGACTGGAAAAACCGCTATCTGATAACCCATGTCACTTACCGGTTCCAGACAGACTTCAATCCGCATCTCGACTATGGGAATATCCGTGCGGAGTTGGAGCGGAAGGGAATCACTACACCGACGGCACGGCAACTGCGTCAGGTGATTATTGATATCCGAGAGGCAAAACTTCCTGATCCGAGAGTGACGGGAAATGCTGGTAGTTTCTTTATGAACCCGATAGTGTCTCGGGAGAAATACGAGCAACTCGCTGCCGAATACGAGGGAATGCCCCATTATACGGTTGATGCTGACCATGAGAAGATTCCAGCAGGTTGGATGATAGACCTATGTGGGTGGAAGGGTAAGTCAATGGGACGTGCAGGAGTACATGACAAACAGGCATTGGTACTGGTGAATCGAGGAGGAGCGACAGGTCAGGAGATTGTCAACCTCTGTAAGGCTATCCAGCAAGATGTGAAGGAGAAATTTGATATAGAGATATATCCGGAGGTGAATATTATATGAGACTGACTTTCTTAGGAACAGGAACATCGTGCGGCGTACCGACTATCGGTTGTCAGTGCTATACTTGTACGAGTAAGGATCCGCACGACAAACGGTTACGTTGCTCGGCACTGGTAGAGACAGAGACGACACGTGTCCTGATTGATTGTGGTCCTGACTTTCGGCAACAGATCATGCCACAGCCTTTCCGTAAGATAGACGGTATATTGATGACCCATGCTCATTACGACCACATGGGGGGAATGGACGATATCCGTCCGTATTGTCAGTTTGGCGAGATCAACGTCTATGCCGATCCCCTTGCCAAAGAGGGTCTCTTGCAGATGCTTCCCTATTGTTTTGCTGAACATCGCTATCCCGGTGTTCCTGCCATCCAACTCCATGAGATCCATAAACATGAACCGTTAAAGATTGGTGATCTGGAGATTATACCTATTGAGGTGATGCATCACGACCTGCCGATTCTGGGATATCGGATCACTCCTCTTTCCTCTCTCCATACATCTCACTCCTCCCTTGTGTATATTACGGATATGAAGACTATAGACAAAGGAGAACTGGATTATCTGAAAGATGTGGACACCCTTGTGGTGAATGCGCTGCGTCAGAAACCCCATCATTCCCATCAGACCTTAGCCGAGGCTGTGGATTTCGCCAAGACGATTGGAGCCCGTCAGACATGGCTGATTCATAGCAGCCATGATATCGGCAGACATGAGGAGGTCAATGCGTCCTTGCCCTCTGATATCCAGATGGCATACGATAGTCAAGTCATAGAAATAGGATAGGGTACTATTTCTTCTTTTTCCTCTTTCCTAAACCAAAGATAAACCCGTAGTTCTTGTAGAGTTTCCTTGCCGTCAGGATAAAGTCGATGACAGTAATGCCGTTGGCAAGAAGGCCTCCCACAAACGCTGCTTTGGAATTGTCCTCCTTGGATACAAACAGTTGGCTCCACTTCTTGCCGAAGTGGGAGTTGTCGGAATGGAGTTGCTCCAGCAACTCGTCCTTGCGAGCCTGAATGTCTTCAAGAGACTGGTAGGTGTTTGTCTTGGGATTCTGTACGGGCAACTTCATCGGATTAGTTATTTAAAAGGAGATTGGCAAAGAAACGAACCAAAGGCTTCTCAATCCATGCATGACGCTTGAAGAAGACAAGGAGGATGAGGAAGATATGAAGCGCTCCTACCACGAGGAAGGCAATAGCCGTCCCCGTGTAGGAGGCAAGCCAGAAAGCGAAGGCAAACGAGCAGAACATCGCCACTCCCAATAAAATCAATAAGAATACAACTGCAAGTGCGATAAACGTCAACAGACGTACTAACTTGTCAACAACATCCAGTTTGAGATATTCGGTCTGAATACCTAAATAGTGCTTGACAATCTCCGCCAGTTGCGCGATGGTCTCTACGTTCTTGTCGCTTGATAACATCTTAATCAGTCAACTTCAGGTGCTGCTTCTGCAATATCCTCAACGAGGTCACTCACCTCCTTGCGGCTTAACTTGATGTTGTGCTTCTTCATGAAGTCATCCACAGCATCCGTAATTTTCTCACGAGTGTCCTCTCCCTTCTCAGGAGCGAGCAATAAACCAATCACTGCGCCGGCGATAGCACCGCCCAAAAATGCGCCTAATACACCTAAACCTTTCATAGTTTTATCATTTTTTAGTTAATAAAATACGATTTGTAAATGCAAATATATGGAAAGTTTTTGAAAATAGGGATAAAAAGAGAGACATTTTTTGTTAAAAGGGTTAGATTTTCCTTATTTAACAAACTTTATGTACGTTTTTTCACTCTATTTGCCCGATATTTTGTAATTTCGCACGTGATATTGAAATAACGTTTAATCAAAATAAATAAAAAGAACATGAAGAAGTACATGGTAGTATGCGCTGGTTTGTGCGCAGCATTGGCTTTCACAAGTTGTAAATCAAGCGAGAGTGCCTATAAGCAGGCTTATCTGAAGGCAAAACAGCAGGAGGAAATCCAGCAGCAACAGCCCGCAGTCGTTCAGACTCAGCAACCTGAGACGAATGTGGTGGTGCCTTTGGAGACCAAAGCAGCCAACAATACTCAGGTGGTTGATAATACAGATAACGTGCGAGTTACCCAGGAGCGCGTGTCTCTGGTCTCTGGAAGCGGACTGAAGAACTTCAGCGTTGTTGTTGGATCTTTCCAGTCTGAGGCTAATGCCATGGGACTACAGCAGCAGTTGAACAATGCCGGTTATAATGCACAGGTTGTTAAGAATGAGGAGCGTAACATGTATCGTGTAGTTGCTACTACCTTCGACACGAAGGAGGAGGCATCGGCAAGCCGTAATGACTTGCAGACCAAGTACGCTGGTGCATGGCTGCTCTATAATGCCCGTTAAAGGCTGAAAGGCACTGACGTGGCAAGAATATTGTCGATCGACTACGGAAAAAAACGTACAGGTTTAGCAGTCACCGATCCTCTCCAGATTATAGCGGGAGGGTTGGCGACTGTTGCTACTTCTGAACTTTTTGATTATCTGAAAGCGTATATTGCCCGTGAGGAGGTGGAGCGTATCGTCATTGGCGAGCCTCGCCAACCTAATGGACAGCCTAGTGAGAACCTGCAGCGTGTGCGGCAATTTGTCAATCGGTGGCGGAAGGAGATGCCACAGATTCCTATTGAGTTCTATGATGAGCGTTTCACCTCTGTATTAGCACATCAGGCGATGTTAGATGGTGGACTGAGGAAGAAGGCTCGTCAGGACAAAGCACTCGTTGACGAGATCAGTGCCACGATTATTTTACAGGATTATATGCGCTCTAAGAGATGATGGTCTTTAAATCCTAATTTCTAATTCCTAATTTAATTAAGTGGTTTTACCTATTTATATTTATGGTCATCCCGTGCTTCGGAAAGTAGCCGAGGATATTCCTGCTGACTATCCTGAGTTGCAGCAGTTAATCACTGACATGTGGGATACGTTGGCAGAGAGTGAGGGCATCGGACTGGCTGCCCCTCAGATTGGTAAGTCTATTCGTGTGGTAGTGATTGACTTGGATGTCATCAGTGACGATATGCCTGAGTACAAAGGCTTCCGTCATGTGTATATTAATCCGCACATTATCGAGTATGATGATACGGAGACGGTGTCTATGGAGGAAGGATGTCTGTCGCTTCCAGCCATCCATGAGAAGGTGACACGTCCCACCCGCATTCGTGTACAATGGCTTGACGAAGAACTGAAACCACATGACGAATGGGTGGAGGGCTACCTGACTCGTGTTATGCAGCATGAGTTTGACCATCTGGAGGGAAAGGTCTTTGTCGATCGTATAACACCATTGCGTAAACAACTCATCAAGAGTAAGTTGCGTGCGCTCTCTCAAGGTCGTTACCGCTGTGGGTATAAGACGAAAAGCCTCAAAAAATAAATGAAGAAATTAGTGCTGTTCGCCCTGCTTCAATTGTCAATTGTCAATTGCCAATTGTCAATTTGTCATGCCCAGTTCAAGACCGACCGACTGGTGATGATAGGGCGCTCGGCACTCTACTTCGAGGACTATGTCCTTTCCATACAGTATTTCAATCAGGCAATTTCTGCCAAGCCCTATCTTTATGAACCATGGTTCTATCGGGGGGTAGCAAAATATTATCTTGATGATTTTGCGGGTGCTGAGGCAGATTGCTCGGAAGCAATCAAACGGAATCCCTATGTGGTAGGGATGTATGAGTTGCGCGGACTCTGTCGCATCCAACAGAAGAAATACGGTGAGGCTATTAAAGACTATAACCAGGCATTACGCTATGACCCAGAGAATCAGAGCCTTTGGCATAACCGTGTACTATGTCATATCAATGAGAAAGACTATGATACGGCACTCCTGCAACTCGATACCATCCTGACACGATGGAGCAGACATGCGCCAGCCTATGCCATGCAGGCGGAGGTCTATATGATGCAAGAGGACACGACCAAGGCTATCACGGCTCTTGACAAGAGTCTGGAGGTGGATCCCTATGACGGTAATCTGTGGAGCCAGCGTGCCGTTATCAGTCTCTCAAGGAAACAATGGAAGGAGAGCGAGGAGTATCTGTCGAAGGCTATCCATTTGCTACCCAAGCAGGCTAACAACTATATCAATCGTGCCCTGGCTCGTTTTAACCAGAATAACCTCAGAGGGACGATGGCTGACTATGACACTGCACTGGACCTCGATCCCAATAATTTTCTCGGACACTATAACCGAGGACTACTGCGTGCCCAGGTGGGTGATGACAACCGTGCTATTCTGGACTTTGATTTCGTCCTTAATCTTGAACCTAATAACTTGATGGCTCTCTTCAATCGTGCGTTACTGTTGGAGAATACGGGTAATCTGCGTGGTGCCATCCGTGACTATACCAAGGTTATCGAGGAGTTTCCTAACTTCTGGTTTGGCTTGCAACATAGGGCTTCCTGCTATCGTCGGATGGGAATGTCGAAACAGGCAGAGGCGGATGAGTTCCGTATCTTAAAGGCACAGATGGACAAACGTTATCTGGGCAGACAGCCAAGGCTTTCGAAAGAGCAGATGCGTAAGCGCAGTGACTTGGATATCGAGAAATACAACCAACTCGCAGTGGCTGACGAGCAAGAGATGGAACATGAGTACAAGAGTGACTATCGTGGTAAGGTGCAGAACCGTAGGATAGCCTTGGATTATCTTCCGATGTATATGCTCTCTTACGAACAGGAGCAGAACCAGGTTAAACAGTATATCGCTTTCGATAAGCAGGTGGATACCTATAATACCAAGGAAGCGAAACAGCGTCAGTTGTATATTGTAAGCAGCAATCCTGCCATGGACGAGCAGGATACGAAGAAGTATTTTGCCTATATTGACTCATTGTCGAACCAGATAGACCATGAGCGGAGTACACAACGGGCTGTCTCGCTATTGTTTAAGCGTGCGGTTGCCTATAGTGTTATCCAGAACTTTGACGCTGCTATCGACGACCTTTCCACCTATCTGCAAGTTGACTCTACTTCGTCGCTCGCCTATTGGGAACGTGCGGTATGCCAGTCGAAACTCAATGCCTTCAATGCTTCACAAGGTACAGATGTCCGTATGAAGACTGCAAATGTATTGTCTGATCTGACGGAAGCGATACGTTATAACGAGAATGCCTACCTTTATTATAATCGGGGCAATGTATATGTGGAGCGGCATGACTATGCCCATGCCATCGAGGATTATACCCATGCGATTGCCATGGACGTTCATCTCGCAGAAGCCTATTACAATCGTGGTCTTGCCCGTATTGCCAATAAACAGCAGGCAGAGGGTATCAGTGATCTCTCCAAGGCTGGAGAGTTGGGACTTTACACTGCTTATAGTATAATCAAAAGATATCGAAAATGATGATGCGAATATTACTAACTTTCTTGATGATGCTGCCCCTGTGCAGTGTCGCCCAAACAAAATACTGTACCTCATGGCAGGACTTCCTCGACAGTCAGTGGAAGGAGACAGAGGGCAGGGTAGAACTAAAGTCTTCGTCGAAGGAAGACGCTCTTGCCATGGAGGTCAAGGCGGAGAAGAAAAAAACGTCCTATCTCATCCGTAAGACAGCATGTGTGGTGGAGTATGAGGATTCCCTCTATCTCAACCTGCGTCCTTTCAACACTTTCGGGGATATCTATGTACGTGCTTGGCGGATAGGCTCCGACAAACTGCTATTCGCCCGTCAGGATGTGGCTCCTACTGGCTTCAGCGTTACCTTTGGCGGTAATGTGTCACCACTTTCCAGCAAGTCGTTCCGCACTCTCTCCCGTCTGGAGAATCTTGTCTGCTATCTCGCTGCATGGGATCCCCAGCGTGAGGAACTTCGTATGGCTCGTGTCACAGAGTCCGTCGTGCAACAACTCCTTACTAACCATCCCGACCAACTCTCTCGTTATCAGTCGGTAGAGCGTAAAAAAAGGGAAAACGCCGATGTCATTATCAGTGTTCTTCGTGCTGCAGGTGTGATATTGTAACCTTCTTTATTAGATGTTGCTATCATAGAGGTACTGAATTAGATAAATTGGGAATGAGAGGATAATATCATCTTTGCGTTATATTAGTTATTCATATTCCGCAATCGCCTGATAAGCTTTTAGTTGAGTGATTCTTTCTGTATTTTGCAATTTAATAAGCAAATCTTGTGCGTATATATCGGTATCCTCATCATTTTCTATACATTCAGCCCATGGGTCACCATAGTTATCTGTTCCATTGAAAAGGTATGTGAATTTAAACAATCCTTTTCCTTCTACTTCTTTAAATGAAATTTCTTCCCACTCGTACATCGTTTCTTCTAAATTACTGAGCAGTTAAAGCATATTCATAATCTTGATTAGTAAAAGTAATCTTCTGAACAAGTTTTACAACAGAAGCGTCGAATACTGCAGAATTTCCGTTTTCAACTTTAAATGATGTTATGATATTCTTAATCGTTTCTTTTTGTTCGTAACTCAATTCATCTATAACTAAGAAAATATGAATGTTGGATTCAAATGCTTCTAATAATTCTTTTTCAAAATGACTAATTATTGCTCTTGTCGAAATGTCGGGCTTCATTTCTTTTACCCAAGAGTCAATTCTGTCAGATAGTTCTTTGTCTGCAGAAGTGTACTCGACAATTTTGTTAATCCAATCCTTCTTTGTTTTATCGCGGATTGATTTGTCTGTGATGATGCTGAATGATGATGCAAACTGCATCAATTGTGGAATGATATGTGAGTTCAGGTATTTTGATTTTTCTGATGCCCTTGTTTTCCCGTCTCCATAACATTCATATTCAACAAGACTAATTTGAAGTTTGTTTTTTGCATCGAACGAGATAAGCAAAGCATCTGGGATTGCTGATATACCTGTAATATCATCAGACTGATGGGTTTTGAACAATCTGTTTTTTGCAATAAGAATAGTTCTGTCAGGTCTGTAATTCGTAAACAAATTAAAGAAATTTTTATTTACCAAAATCTCCAAGCCTTTAAATTTATCTGTTTCATTCTGAAAATTGATGGTTTGGAATGTTCCCATTATTTTGATTTCTGCTTCGGGAATCTCCTTTATGATTTCCTCAATTTCATCATCAGATATTTCTTCTTCGTCAGGCTCTGTATTCAGATTGTTTTTCGATTTTTTGCTTTCTATTTTTAAATATTGTCTTTTATCGCATCTATGTCTGTTAAATTCTTCATCAAGGAGTTTCTGGGCAACTTCATCAAAGGCTTTAGAGCCTTGCAAATATTTCAAAGTCCAATAGTTTCCTCCGACTTCGGATAAAAATTCAAGGTCGAAGAATTCACAGAATTCTACATTTTTTATAGTATAGCAGAGGACATATCTGTCAGAATCTTCCCAAGGTCTTTCGTCTGTTATAGTATCAAGTTCAAATCTTGCTCCACACAAAGATTTCCTGTCTTTTTTAACAACAAGATAAATCTTATCGTTTGGTAAAGGTCCTCTGTGTCCAAATCCTGCAATCAATTTATCGAGACAAATGTCATAATTTTCATAATTGTTGCTGCAATGTAATGTTCTTGTTGCCATATTTATACCTCGCAATGACCTAAAATCTGCAGCACATTAGTTCTGTTCTCCTTATAAGTTCCTGAACAGGAATAGTTCAGGATTTAGCCATATCAGAAATTTCTTTTACTTTAGTGCTGCAAAAAGAAAGCAATAGATATTCATCAATGGCATGGCAAAGGTAAGCATAAAATCCGAGAATATCACTGTTTTTTGAAAGAATTTTGTTTGGAAATAATAGTAGTGTGCATTTTATTTAAACAGATATGTTTCTTTGTTTATTAAGGTTTTCGGAAGAATGTAGATGGGAGGTGTCAGATTCTTTAATAGTCATCATTGACCTTCTTCGTCCTACGGGCGTGATATTTTAACCTTCCCATTTCCTATTATCATGGAGGTACTTAATAGGATAAACAATGTGTTGTAGGGCTGCTTGCCCCCTCGCGCGCATGCGCGCACTATAAGTTTTTTACCCTTGCAACCGTTGCCGCCTTGCAAAACGGTTTGGTTGTCAGATACTTACGGGTGACAAGGAGGTGACAAGGGTGACAAGGAGGTGACAAGGGTGACAAGGATATCGCCTATGAAAGTAAATTCAGTGTATTTACTGAGTAAATTCAGTGTATTTACTGAGTAAATTCAGTGTATTTACTGAGATAAGTGGCATCAGAATCAAAAGCATCTCATAGAGATGTTTAACGAAGACCATACTTTCGTATTATGAAGGCGGCAACAGGTGTCTGTGAAACAGATGAGGGGCTGATGAAGTCTGCTACTTATGTGTTATTATGTGATAAATATTTGGTCGTCTCACTAAATAGTTGTAAATTAGCAGGCGATTAAACTTAAACATATCAATATGCTATTGTTATGGAGGTGCTGAATCAGATAAATGACGCATTGTGGGGCTACCTGCTGATAGGAGCGCTGATTGGATGTGGTCTGTGGTTTACATGGAACACCCGTTTCGTGCAGTTCCGTATGGTGGGCGAGATGTTACGTCTGTTGACGGACGCTTCCTTGAGACCAAAAGGTAGCGAGAAACATATCTCCTCGTTTCAGGCTTTCACCGTGTCATTGGCATCACGGGTAGGAACAGGTAACCTTGCCGGTGTGGCAACAGCCATTGCGGTAGGGGGTCCCGGAGCCATCTTCTGGATGTGGGTGATGGCATTGGTTGGCTCTGCCACGGCATTTGTGGAGTCGACCTTGGGACAGTTGTTCAAACAGCATCATAAAGACTCGTTTATCGGAGGACCAGCCTATTATATCCAGCGTGGACTGCATTGTCGGTGGATGGCAGTGCTTTTTGCCATCTTGATCACAGTATCCTTCGGTCTGGCTAATAACTCCGTACAGTCTAATACCATCTGTGGTGCCATGGAAGGTGCTTTCGGATGGCACCCATTGACAACGGGTGTCGTACTGATGGTGATGACACTTGTTATCGTCTTTGGCGGCATTCAGCGCATTGCCCATGTCAGTTCCGTCCTGGTACCCCTGATGGCTGTTGGTTATTTTGTCCTGGCGATAGTGATTATCGTCATGAACATCCAGTTACTGCCCCATGTGTTGTCTGTCATTGTGAAGAGTGCCTTTGGGGTGGAACAGGCGATAGGAGGTACGTTAGGAGCCGCTATCATGAATGGTGTCAAGCGGGGCTTGTTTAGTAATGAGGCAGGAGAGGGTAGTGCACCTAATGCGGCAGCCACAGCAAGTGTGACCCATCCAGTCAAACAGGGACTGATACAGGCATTGGGCGTGTTTACGGATACCTTGGTCGTATGCTCATGCACAGCATTTATTATACTGATAAGTGGTCTCTATACTTCACCCGAACTGAACGGCATCATGCTGACACAAGCGGCCTTGGAGTCTGAGGTCGGCTCGTTGGGACCCGTCTTCGTGGCTGTGGCAATCTTCCTGTTTGCCTATTCCTCGATGATAGGCAACTATTACTATGGAGAGGCTAACGTTCGATTTATGACCTCCAGCCAGAAAGTCATGACACTCTATCGGTTGGCATCAGGTGGTGTGATGGTGATGTTTGGTGCATGGACAACGTTAGAGGTGGTATGGAGCATGATAGACCTATGCATGGCATTGTTGACGGCATGTAACCTGATTGCCATAGCCCTCTTAGGAAAATATGCGTTCCGCCTACTGAACGACTATCGTCAGCAGAAACGGCAGGGCATCAAGGAGCCCACCTTCCATCGCAGCCAGTTGCCTGAGATAGAGCAGGATCTTGAATGTTGGGAATAGTACCCAAAAAGTCGAGAACAGAACAAAATGTTTTTTGTTCCAACTGCTTCATGATTCATGAACACTATGGGGTGATGATGATGTCTTGTTCCTGATGTATCAGACATCCTTCTGAGATAACATTCAGTACCCAAGCAGCAATATGTCTCTTCGTTTTTGTGTTCACGACTGCAAAGAGATAATAATTTTTGGACGCAAATCCAAATAATTCTTTGTAAATCTTTCTGTTTCAAGTAAGAAATGTTGCATGATCCGTTTTTATTCTGTACCTTTGCATGCAAATTGAAGGAATATGGATTATCTGCCCAAAGACCCTGCTATACTTGTGTCGAGTGTCAACATGCTTCTAAGAGACGAGGAGTTTGACACGCTGGAGGCATTGTGCTTTGCCTTTAACAGAGAACCGAGTGAGATCAAGGACTACTTGCTCGACAAGGGCTTCGTGTGGAGTGAGCAACAGAAACAGTTCAGACCAATCGGCTACGACGCATGATGACGAAGGACAGCATAGAGACCGCATATAGTTTCCTGCATCAGAAACGGAACGTCTATATCCATTCAGTCCTCGACTGGCAGAGGGACGACATAGAGTACGCCATTGCCTCCTATGTGGATGACATGAGTCAGGAACTGTACGATGAACTGTCAGGCGACAGGGCAGATTTCCTCAGAGATCACCAACGCTTCGAACAAGACATCACAGAAGCCGTCCACCGATTAGAGAATATGATATTCAACGCTAACGAAAATCCTAACCCCTAACCGCTAACCATTCCTCCCCCTAAACAGGGGGACCGAGGGGGTCTCCCTAACCTTTGACCTTAGATCGCTACCGTTTCTTCAAATGATGAGTTTTTAGAATTAAATATAAAAAGATGATTGAAAATTTGGAGTGTAACTAAATTTTAGTTACATTTGCATCGAAATTGAGAACATAATGAGTACAAAAGAGAAACTTAGGGAATGATTCTTAAAAATGCCATCGGATTTTACTTTCGATGAAATGCAACAACTACTAATTGGCTATGGCTATACAAGAAGTAATAAAGGACGTACTTCTGGTTCTCGAATTATATTTAAAAGAGAAGACAAACGACCGATAATGCTACACAAGCCACATCCTGGTAATATTGTCAAAGGATATGCTTTACAGCAGGTCTATAATGATTTGAAAGAAGCAGGTTTAATAAAATTAGGAGGAATGAACAAATGAACACAATGAGTTACAAAGGCTATATAGGCTCTGTTGCCTTTAGCGAGAAAGACAATGTCTTTTTTGGAAAAATTGAAGGAATCAATGGCTTGGTAAACTTCGAGGGCGAAAGCGTTAAGGAATTAACAGATGCTTTTCATGAGGCAGTAGACGATTACCTGGCATATTGTCAAGATGAAGGGATAGAGCCAGAGAAAAGTTACACTGGAGTTCTGAATGTCCGGTTAAAGCCAACTGTACATCGTCAGATAGCGATACTTGCAAAACAGGCAGGTATGTCCATTAATAGTTATATTAAAGAAGCACTTGAAGAAAAGGCAGAGACGGCAATGGCACTATAAATGAAAGGATGAGTATTCGCCATTCAATCCTTCAGCCGCTCCCCGTTCCTCCCCCTAAACAGGGGGACCGAGGGGGGCTCCCTAACCTTTGACCTTAGACCGTTCCCCGCTCATTTCTCCCCCTAAACAGGGGGACCGAGGGGGGTCTTCTTTTCCTAAATCACAAGCCTTGTGATGACTTTTTTCTTGGAATTTTTTGGAAATTCAAAAATAAAGTTGTATCTTTGCAACAATGTGAATGAATATGGGCGTAATATTTGACGAGACAGAGAAAAAGTTTGTGTTTGATTTCGAGCACGATGGCGCAAACGACATAGTTAGCCTAACAGGAAATGGCTATCAGGTGGAAGCATTTGGAAAATGCTTCTACTATGGATATGAATTCTCGGAGCAAGTGGAAAGTTCTATACGAACGGCTTTTATCAAATATGTAAAATTCACAGACGCATTGCAAGAAACTCCTGATTTGACAGACTTTATAAAAAGGGCGATTGATAATCTTCATAAAAAGATAAATCTATACAACTATGATCTTGTTGTTATGCCTCAGTCATCAAGTAAAGTAAACCAGTATATGTTGAGGTATATCTATAGATTTGCACAGCCAAAGTTTTACAAATTTAAGGATATAATTGAAAAAGAGACAGACAAGGAACTCTGTACGATGATTCGCCAACAGAACGTGCTGGTTGTTGACGATGTGACTACTAGTGGGTCCTACGCTCAATGAGGTTCTCCGCACACTTAGAATTCTCAATGAAGACAACGAAATAACTATCTTTAGTCTAATAGGACGTAAAGACTTGATGGCAGAGTCAGTGTAATTAACGCTAACCTTAACGTTGCCCCTAACCGTTAATCCTTCTAATCGTTTCTTTAGTACGCTTTGCTTGCAAAGAATTTTTCTGTCCTTTACTTGCAACTTTGCAAAAATGTTATTAACTTTGCGGTTGATAATAAATGAAGATATCAAGATGCAAGAAGACGACAAGACTGTAACGGACAAGGCTTCTGAGCCGATGCTGGCAACATCAGAGTCCGTGTCATACACAAGGCAGATTCCAACAGGTGTTGGTACTGCAATTGTAGAAGACGGAATACTTCAGATAACTCCTGACTTAGAACAGGCAATTGCTGAGGTAGATCGTGGCGAGGTTGTTTCTATGAACGAATTTAAAACTGTTTTTGCTAAATGGATAGACTGATTCCATTATTTACCGCTTTAATACACGGCGTATAACCGTGTTAAGTATTAGATCAGACTCACGTAAACCTTTAAGTATATATCAAAAGAAATAATACCCCTTCATTCCTCCTCCTCAACAGGGGGAGGCTAGGAGAGGGTCCAATTCACAAGCCTTGTGAAAGAAATAATTTCACAGAAAAGGAGTGACAAGTCTATTTTTTTTGTATCTTTGCAGTATCCAATAATTAAAAACTATAGTTATGACTCGTGAGCAGAGAACAGCAATGGCTCGTATTATCAGTGATATGATTAAGGCTGATAATATCATTGAGGAGAGCGAAATTAGGGACATGAAAAAGTTGATGTCTGAATACTCAATCTCTCATCAAGAAATGGCAGATGCCAGAAAGATTCGTTTTTCTGATGCAGTCAATACACTGAAGGAATTAACAATCAAGGAGCGAAAAACTTTTTTCGAACATATATATGGTATTGCTTTGTGTGATAATATTTGTGTTCCTCGTGAAGCTCTCTTGCTAATAGCTCTTAAGTACTGTCTCATTGAAAATGACAGAAGGTTTGATATTAATACTCCGTCACCCAAACCATATCTTATCTCTTGTCCAACTGGTGAAGCCAGTTTTAACGATCAGTATATGGTATATCTAGAGAGTGAATACGATGAGGAACGTAATGCAGAACTGATGCAGCATTTCAGACTTCTAGTTACCATCACTCGCCTGTGTGGTTTCAACTTTATCTATATCCCCAAGATGGTTGAAGAGTTCCGTGGAATGAACCAGCAATATGTGAAAGATGTCATCAGTTATATGGCTCCTAATCTTGAAGAGTCATTTATCCAGCAGGTATATGACAGATTGTGCGACCTGACAACAGTTGATTTCTTCCGCAATGTGCTATATGAGCGATTGCAGGTCAAAGCACTCCACAATACACCACCTTCATTACTTATAAATATAGGTACATCTGTTGTTCCCTATTGCAGTGCTGGAGGCTCAGTTCAGTATTATACAGAGTTTTTGTGTATTCCCATATCTTCAAGCATTCTCACTTTGGTTGACGACATTTTGGGTTTCTATCAGAGCAAGGTGAGCATACGGCAGTCAATAACGATAAACGACAGCAAGGGCCAGTTCAAGTACTTTGGATTCTACAAGGCACTGTTCGATTTTCTCGTTGCTCCACCTCCCATCGCTCCTGATCTCATATTCTTAGGACAGGATATAAAAAATGGAAGATATCAAGTGGCGTTCAAGTTTGATGAAGGCAATGAGAAGAAGATTTGTTTGACTCCCAGAGAGTACGAAGCCTTTTTCCAAATAGCCATAAAATCATATAATGGTCGTACAAAGGGATTACCCATATCTTGCGATAAGAATATCAAGCCAACCATTGCACATATAAAGGCTAAAATCAGCGATGAGATTCCTGATTTAACCTATTCCGACCAATATAAACCTGAAAGGGATGGTAACGTGTATATTCTTCGTTTAGACAAATCAAAGGTATTTGTAAGGGTGCATGCTCATGATTGTGGTTGTAAATATGAGGAAATCCCCATTGTGAAGTATGACAAACAGTAAGTTCCATATCCCTCTGCAACGTTGCAGTGCCAACAGTACTTTTTTGCCATCTTTGTATGGCAATGTTGCCATATTGATGTATGACGCGTATATAATTCATATCTTTGCAGCATAAAATTAAAATAATTCGAATATGTTGATAGATGAAATTATTTCTGGGAACAATTACCCTTCGGACGGAATAGTCGTTTTTGACAGTTCAGACCATATCCGTTTTCAAAAAGGACAAGATGTCTCCGGGCACAATTATGGTTGCAATAGACGATTCGTCATCGAAAAAAATATTGAGGGCGGAGAGGGATACACAGTCACCATGTATAATCTTGATGGACTTCACCCTTTTTGGAAAAATAATATTCAGATGGCCCCCAAGCGTATGCGCATAGTCTCGAAAAGCGAGAATGTTGTTGATCTGCGTGGATATGGATATGACGAAAACTCTTTGGCTTTGGGTGCGCCATTATCTGATGCGTCATTTGCTAATTATGGCGTTGCTCTCTTGATTGAAGACACTGAGATTAAGAGAATACAACTAAATATGTATGATAGAGACATCAGCATTGTATATTTGAAATAAACAACATTAGAAAACATAACTCATTATATTACAATGGCAGAATTAGAAATCAGACAGCTGGAGAAAAGTATCTATAGCAATGTCGAGGAGAAGGAAGTCCTTCCATTGTTTATAAGATACACCAGTAAAAACGCAGAGTTTCATGACAAAACTGCATCTGTTCCTTTTGACAATATCGTTGCGATGTTGTCTGGTGTTCACACATGCGTTTTTATTCATCGCAAACAAAAGGGACGTAATGCAAAAGAATACGATGAGTTGTCTATTAAGGTTGACGATGAGTCATTTTGCATGACTGCACAATTGTCACGCGATGAGTTCACGTTACAGTGGCCACGCTTCAATCAAAAGAACATGGTTCTCCCTGAAGAAGAGGAACAATACATTGTAAGGAAGTGCGAGATAAAATTTGTGGATCAATTTGAGGACACGTTAAAGCTTTTCAACTCGGCAGGTTCCTATTGGGTCGGCCACACTAACGATGTCAAAGAGTTTATTGCAAGTTGTTTTGCGCTTCCCATCCCTCCCATTGAGATTAGAATTGAAGAGGACAAGGAGATGTGGCAGGCCTATTTGGACGGACTCAACGCCATTCTTGAGAACAAGCGTGATCTCATCAAAATCTCGTCAGTTCATAATCAAAAGGGTGGCTTAATTAAATTGGTTTTCGATATGGAGAGCTATGGAGAAAACCTAAAAAATGCCATTATTGAAAAGCTATCCAGTCAATGCGAACAGAAATTTGATGTTGAGATTGGAAATGGGGAGTGTCATATCTCTTTTGACAGTTATCAAGCCATATCTGAGGAGATTATTGAGGACATTAAAGCGATAGGCCGAGATTATTGTTATACATCTGAAGCAAACCCTGAAAATGTTGTTAGCGGTAAAATCGCAATTGTTTCAAATCCTGATGAGTTAAACAGTATCCTGTCTGCAATAGATCAGGAACTTCATGATTTTGGAACTCATATAGAAAGAACAGACAGCGGTGAGTTTAAATTATCATCAGACAAGGACTTTGAGTTCTTGCGCAAAATCGTTGAAACCAACCACAAAGGGATAGCAGAAGTAGTACCTACTACCAAAATGATTATGCGTCTGGTACCATCACCAGAGGGGATTGACATTGAGAAAATTAAAGCGTGGCTGCCAGATACCGCAAACATAGTACCTCATGGGAAGCATTTTGTGGTTTCTTCGAAAAAACCATTAGACACATCGCTTGATGTCTTCAAAAATCTTCAATTTGCAAGTTGTATGGTAAGTATTAGTCCTTCCAAATCTATTGATACTACTATTGCAATAGAAGGCGCAACAATTAAAGGAAACGCGTACCAATGGATTATTAATGATTTCCATGAGTTGAATGGTTTGGGAAGATTGTTCAATGAGGTAAGAAAAGTATATACAGATCAATACATAAACAGTACTTTTCATTACGCATTCGCACCCCAAATTGACAGGGCGGCATTACAAGAACTAAAGTTAAGCAATTACGGAAAAAAGTCTGTTGTTGTTGACGTTCCGCGTTCCTGTGTGATTTTCTCTCCACAATCAGAAGATGATTATACGGCTTTACGAGAAGACATCCTCCAGCAATTAGATAGCACAACAATTGCAGAAGTTCCACAGTATGAGCCAACTGCCAGAATAGAGTTCCTTTGCGAGAATGAAGACTATAGACGTTCTTTGTTTGAAAGAGTGAGCGTTTCCCTTACGGACAAACGAGAAAAGTTTTCTAAAAACAAACTTAGTCGTGATGCGCGAGAATTAGTTTTTGAGTTCAAATTTGGAGACATCGAGGAAAGAGATGCAATTGAAAAAATACTAGAAGATTCCCTTGCGAACATTCATGGGATAAAAATTCTCTATGACGATGATAACAACAAAGGAGTAACAGAATGGTCTTTTACAGAAGACCCGTCTCTACTCCAAGAACTTGACAGAAAGCTACAATCAGATTTTAGAAATGAGGCCGTCAACCATATTAACGGAAAAGCTTATGATAAGCTAGATGAAGTGGATGATGAAGAAATCGACAAGAACTACCTTTCCAGAGACAAAATAATCAAAAGAAAAAGAATGGCGTTTCTGAGAAATAATAGTCAAAACATAGGTGTATGCATTAAAAGATGTCGTGATTATGCTCTTGTTGAGCCAACCGAAGAAGTTGCAAAGGCATTATCAACAAAAGAATTTGCGATAAGAACTGGCGACTATATTCAGTTCCCTGCAATGGGTGAAACGATGGAATTGATGCGTCAGAGCAATGCGATGAATAGGATACTTAAGCCAGAAAGTCGTTACAATCATAAACCAATCAATTCCAACTTGCCTAATTTTATTTTTGATCCAAAATATGCGGCAGAAACGGTTGCTGATATAGTTGAAGCTATGGAGGACATTCGCGTCCATAAAATTGGCAATTTGAATGAAAAGCAATTAGAAGCGGTTACAAAATCCGTGCTTGCAAGTGATATCGCACTCATACAAGGCCCTCCAGGAACTGGTAAAACTACGGTAATTGCTGAAATTATATGGCAAGCAATAAGGCGTAACCCAGATTGTAGGATATTGCTTACATCTCAAACGAACTTGGCAGTAGATAATGCTCTTGAACGTCTGCAGGGGCAAGCAGGTATTCGACCTATCCGCATAGGAAGACCTGAAAAACTGGAACCCGAAGGAAGGCGTTTCTCTCTACCTATAATAAAAAGTTGGGCTGAAGGTTCTGATAAATACGCTGTAAATAAGGAGTTGGAACTTGATGCAACAGACAACGCTTCACAAATATGGATAGATCGTATTGTGAATAAGATATCCAATGACTCAAAATACTCTGATGCTGTCAGTTATTGGAAAACAGAACTGTTAGAGAGGGACAAATTCTCTCGTATCGAATTTAGCAGATTATATAAGAGCCATGTAAACCTAGTTGCTGCCACATGTAGTATATGCGGGTCACGTGATTTTGAAGATACATATACTGAAATGTTTGGTGAGACAAGACGCCAAGATATGTATTTTGACATCGTTATAATGGATGAAGCCAGTAAAGCAACTCCTTTGGAGATGGCTGTACCTCTAGTACTTGGAAAGAAAATCATTGTAATAGGTGACCATAAACAGTTGCCTCCAATGATGAATGAGAACACAATAGACAGTGCTCTTGAAAAGATTGGGAAGAAGGAACTTGCTGAGAAATTGCAGAAAGCTGAATCTCAATTCAAGCGATTGTTTGTGTCTGCTGCTAAAGTACGCAAAACGATAGTATCTACCCTTGATACACAATATCGTATGCATGAGCAGATTATGAATACGATTAAGCAATTCTATCAAGAAGAACTTGCAGAAACGGGAGGTTTGAAATGTGGAATTGTTGATACCATGGACAATCCTGATCTGTCTGACAAGGGAAGTCGTTGGCATGGTATCACATTAAATCCGATTATTACGCCCAGCACACACGCTGTATGGATTGATGTTCAAACGCCAGAACAAAAGCCTGCCAATTCTCCGTTCAGTTATATCAACAGGGGTGAATTAGAAGCAATCGACCTTCTATTACGAGGACTTGAAAAGGCTGACGGTTTTAGCACCTTTATGAATTCTCAAAAGAAATTGGAAGACAAAGAAATCGGTATTATCACTTTCTATAGTGCCCAAAGCAAGGAAATCAAAAAGAAATACAAGGGAAAGAACTACAGGATGGATGTTGTCGACCGTTTCCAAGGCATGGAGCGAAATATCATCATTGTATCTACTGTTAGAAGCAATTCAAAGAACAATATTGGTTTCGCTAGGGAGATTGAACGTATCAATGTTGCGTTTTCACGTGCCCGACGTCTTCTTATTGTTGTAGGCAACAAAAAACAATTTGAGAGCAACAGCAATTATGCAGCATCCATTGCTAATATGGAAACTATTAGTTTTGAACAATTAAAAGGAGCAG
>Ga0247611_10001791_pt1 | contig 37299 bp, 36 predicted proteins | sample 177DNAGHGhighgp2_FD_192422 | JGI IMG/M metagenome (GOLD analysis project Ga0247611, IMG submission 192422) | Sheep rumen microbial communities from Palmerston North, Manawatu-Wanganui, New Zealand - 1770 DNA GHGhigh gp2 | ecosystem: Host-associated > Mammals > Digestive system > Stomach > Rumen... | reverse complement strand
AAATGTTCTATTTTAAGATATAAAAAAAAAGAGCTGTTAAGCTCTTTTTTATTACCAAACTTGATATTGTTTAATTTTAATTTCATTATATTCATCTAATTCAATAATAAGAGATTTATCTGTTTTCCAGTTACTCCAATCAATAGCTGTAAAAGGTTCATGAAAATGAATATGTTCTTCTAAAATATCTTTAAATGCAGTTGGAAAAGAATGATATACTCCAAGGATAGTAGAATAGTTTTCATACCGAAGAATTACAATATAAACTAACATAATTATTACTCCAATCCACTAGCCCAAATATCACGCTCATTAATAGTTTCATTAAGAAGTTGAATCATATCATCATTTTCACCAATTTCTGCAATTGTTTCTTCAATGCTTTCAATAAGCATATTGCAACGATTGACCTCTGCTTGAATAATGGGAGTGTAATAAGCCTTAGCTTCTGTGAGTGTCATAGCTTTCATCGTAACTCCCATCTCTTGTCTCTGTCAATTATTATATTACACAAGAGATGGGAATTTGTCAAGCGACAATTTTGAATTGTGGAGAGATTGTGAACTAACTAACGTAGCTTATCCACATAGTAATAATCAAAAAGAATAAACCAATAATAGTATAATAGCCAACACCAAGATAATAATTTTTGTTATCAAGATACAAAGTAAGCAATAGAATAAAAACTACAGTCAGGCTCCAAGCATAGGTTAAAATGAGTGATGTAAACATGTTTAATCTCCAATAGTAGTAACCAACTGACAATTATTATATTACTACTTACATTATGTGCGGTCAAGCCTTAATTTTAATCTTCATAATTCCTTCACATTTTGGGCAGATCTGCTTAATTGTGTAGATATTGTGAAACTCTTGACATTTCCTCGGCCGTGTGTTAAAATATTTCGCCGTCGCAGATACTTAAAAGTATTATAGGAGAGCTCTTCACTCTCCTAAATTATTTAATCATAAACTGAATCAGATAGAAAATCAAGAATTGAATATTCCTTATCAATTTCATCTTTCATTTCATTAATAATATTAAGCCAACTATCAAGTGAATAACCTTCAAATTGAGTAGCTTTTACAATAGCTAGAAATACTTCTGTTAGATTAGCATCATCATTAATTGTAAAAGTTGCTTCTGAATCAATGTTAGTAGTATTGTAGGAGCTCTTCCCGCACTTAATAGTAATCATAATCTTTTTCCTTTTCTTTTGGGATCGATAAAATAAAAGTTGAGCCTTTTATTGTCATGCTCAGGACTAATATTTAAACTTCTACATCAACCATGAAATCACCATCTTCATTAAAGATATCAATATGTCCACCATCTTCATCTTTGAGGATAGTTTCAGCTTCTTTCTCTGCTAACTTAAGAGCGTCTGTAGCATCTTCACAGTTTTCAAATTCAACATAAGAGCTAATCAGGTCGCCATCAACGTTTTCACCCTCAAGAGAAAAACCATACAGAGTGTTCATGTGAAATCCTTTCTCTCTTTGACCTTAATTACATTATACTACACTTTTGGGCAAATTGTCTAGGATTTTCTTTCTTCACAGAGTCTTCACATTACTCAAATGTTTGCTTACGAACAATAACTTCTTGATCATCGTTCTTCCCATACAGAATAATTTCTGCATTTATTCTAGCATTGTTAAAAACTGCATTATTATTCATAGCTCCTTGAATTTCCCAAACTAAATCTTTGTATTTGTTAATAGCTTTGAATTCTGAAATAAAAAATGCATCTGTAGCAAAGAGAACAGCAATTACTTGTTTATCTTTAATAATAGTAAGAGAACCAACAAGATGATAACAGGAAAATTCACGCTCCATTATAAACCTTCTTTCTAAACATACCCAAATGGGTCATTGTGGTTATTCATCATAATAATCATGATAATAATAACAAAAATAGCAGTCATGATATCTCCTAATCCTGTAGTCAGTTTTCCAACTTGACTAGGTTGTTTTTGGCGGTTCTTCTCTCCGCTCCGTAATTATATTATCTCATACTTTTGGGCTAGTTGTCAAGTCTTTCACAAATTCTTCATATTTTGTTGAGATCCCGCAATTAGTTAAAAGAATGATGGGACCGAAGTCCCACCAAACTAATCATCATAAAAGATTTCATCAAGTTCTACAGTGTCCACATGATGCAAACTTTCTGAATCTCTTTGTGCTACACGATAATTGCCATCATGACAAAGATTATGCTTTTCTACAAGTTCATCAAATTTCTTCTTAGCATTATCTTCATTCTTAAAAGCAAAGTGATAAGGAGTACCATAATACATTTCAGGATTAACAGTTACTAGAAAAACAGTGTTGTTATACATTGTATATCCTTTCTCTTTGTCCTTGAATATATTATAGCACAGTTTTGGGCTCTTCATAAATTCTTCATAATTGCGGGAGATCTAACTGTTTATGGAGATTGTGTGAAAAAGAATTTTCAGACTTGACTTCTCCGTGCGTTTGTGGTAAAATTTCGTCCACCCCGAACATCTGTTCTGTTTGATTTTCATTTTCACTTTTTATTTATTCAATTTTCATTTTTTATTCTTTTTAATATAAAAGAATTGAGCAGTTTTAAGTCATGCTCAGGACTGATAATCACGCGAGCTTGTAGCTCATAGGAGCGCTCTTCTTCTCGCTAGGAACCTTTACCAACTTACCCTCATTGACCGCACGAACAAGGATAGCAGTAGCCTTGTGGATGCTAGGACGACCATTGTTATCGCAAGGGAAACCATCAATAGCATTCGCGTACTCACGAGCCGTAAGCTCCTTACCATCTGCGAACACATCCGTGTGAGCATCAAAGAATTCATCATTCTTCTTAGCCGTGTGAGTAGTAGTACCAGCCTTGCTAGGAGTCTTGAGCTTGTCACGCATCTTCTCAGCAATCTCCATAACCTCAGCGTTATCAAAGTCGTTAGCCTTAGCGAACTCAATGAGGGTGGACAGTGCGGTAAAGCGGGTAACCTTGTTCGTGGTAGCCATTGTGGCTCCTCTCTTTGGATTGGGCGAAAGTCCTTTTGACTTTCTCTCTCCCTCTCCTTGACTAATATATTACTACAACTCCCCACCAACTGACGCGAGAATCTTTGTGCACACAATTCCTCCACATATCTCTTTTAGGTCATGTTGTGTAGACTTTGTGTAGGAGAAAAAAGTTCTTGCAAACCTGTCGTGTGTGTGCTAAAATTTTTCGCCCTCACTGAGGTCTTCTGTCTCCCAAATAAACTGTTCATCCTTATCAATAGTCTTATCAGCAGAGCACACAATTGATAATATTCTAGTGATCGTAGTAATAGCGTGTTGATCATCCATAGCTTGTGCTTTCCTGCAAGCTAGCTCTGCTACATCTGTCAAAGCATGCTCGTTGTCCTTGTGTTGCTTCTTCCATGTAAGCATAGCCTTTATTACCTTAATAGGACTAGACCCGCATGTAGCACAAAAGAAAGCGCAATCATCAATAGTTTTGAAATAAGTTGGAGTGCGGTTATCCTTGTTCTCATTTTTATTTTCTTTTTTCACAATTTTTAACATAAAATATCTTCCTTCTTTCTTAGTCAATAGTATCAGGACAGCAAATAAATTCCTCAATCTTTTTCTTCTTTGAACCAAAAGAAGAAAGATAAGAAATAAATATAAAAGCTTTAACATAAAGAATCTAGAATAAAGAGTCTAACCAAAAGCATCATATTAATAATGAAAATAGTAATTGAATAATTATTTATTTTACAGAATAAATAAAATAAATTATGTAACCATACTTGATTCTAAAGTTGATTTACCAGAATATAAAATCATAAATGAAATGTGCGGACAAGGTTGATACTTATTCAAAACACCAGCTGTCCCGCACATCATATTCTTCTTCTCTTGGATATACTCTGTATGTTATAACGTCTTTACTTAGCCTTATTGAGGGGTCATCAAAAAATTGAGCGTTTTACATAAAAGATTTATATGGAATCCTTTAATATTTTTCTGGGTAATAAGAGGGGGGGCTGGTTATAGGATTTGGCGCTCTAATATTAAAAAAGTGATATGCCCACGTCTTTCCCACACTTAAATTCATTTTTTAAATTCTAATTTACATTTAAACTTAAATTTTAAATTTAAACCAAAATTTTTCCACATTTAAATTTAGAATCTAAATTTAAACTTAAATTTAAAAGCCTAATCTCTCTAATTCTTTAATCATCTGCTCTTGGGTAGTACCAACATTTTTAGTATATTTCTCACATTCTCTTCAATTACACTCATTTTGAAACAATATACAAAAATATTCATGCCAAGCTCCAGGCCCCTCAACATGATTTATAAATTTTTGATACTCACATTCAAACATTATTTAAATCTTTCTAATATAAAATTTTTAAATTTAATAATTTTTTGATTATTATATATTTCTCTTGCTTCTTCTATTTTTTCTAGAAAAATTATAGTATAATATAAATCTCCAATTGGTTCACCGCTACCAAGCATATCGTATTCTTTAATAAAATTTTCTCCGTATTTTTCTAAACAAATTTGTCTAAGACTTTTTATCATACTTATACTCTTCTAAATACAAAGACCTTAACAGACCTTGATTGACTAAACTTTTACTATTCTTTAAATAATAATAGCAATCTTCACATAAGGGTTCCATGGTATAACTCATATTATCTTGTCCTAGAGCATTAATATCTCTACCACATTCACTACAAATTATCTTCATTTAATTTTTATACCTTTCAAATTTATCATTAACTGCTGTTAACATTAAATTCATACAGTCTTCACATAAATGATATCTATCAGTTCAATAAGTACCATCTTCTTGTAAACAATTAGTCTGATAAGTTATAAGTTCTTCATTCTTGTTATGAATAATCTTGCCGCAACTATCACAAATTATAATTTCTTTTCTACTCATAATAATTATCGTCTCAACATGCTCCGCAATCTTCACAATAATATTCATAAAAATCTTCATCAAGATTTTCTTCTACAATATTTATACTACCACAAAAAGGACATTGTTCAAACATTACCACTCCACTAAAGTTATTCCCACTTCATGAGCAACTAAAGCTTCTGTTACACTACCTAAACTTTTCTGCCAACCAGGAAGTAAAATAATTGCATCAATTACTGTTTCCCAATCATCTTGATACATATTAATAATATGTAAAGGTTCTCTCATATAATAAGTAAAATCTTTATTTTCATCTTTTACTCTTTTAGCAGGATTATAAACATAACTAGCTTTCAAATCAGAACGTAACTTCTTCTCACACTGATCAAAAGCTTCTTTATTCCAATTATTATATCCAGCCATAGGACCACTAATAAAATATAATTGTCCTTCTTCAAAATTATATTCATCACTAGGAATAATATTCATAGCATCTACAATTTTATTTAAAGTATTCTTTACTGCTGTCTTTTTATCTTCCATTTTATTTCTTTCTTTCTTCCTTTTCATTAAACAATCTTTACAAATATATAAATTTTTTGTATGATCGTTACCATAAATCATCCAACCTGTTTTATTCAAAGAAAAATTTCCACACTTATAACATTTATAAATATTAATTTTACTCATTAGATTTCCAATTACAGTTAAAAATTTTACCTACATTAGTATAACAATCAAAATGTACTCTCTGATAATAATTACCAGTTACATAATCATATTTTTTACATCTATAACTACAACCACAATTATTATCATAATTTTTACAATTATAACAATTCTGTTTATTATATTTCATTATAATTCTTTTTAGATATTTAACATTATATAATATAATAAATATAATAATAGATATAATACTAAATATTGTTCATATCATAATAGACACTATTTACCACCCAATAGATATACTAATCTTTCATATAACATCTTATTAGTAATAACTTTTTTATCATCTTCAAATAAAGCATCTAAACACCAATAGTCAGGATTTTTATCCTTTAATCTACCTAATACTTCTTGTCTATCCCTATCTAGAGTCCATTCATCAGCAGTTTTAGCTTGTTTACCCAATTGATAACCTCTATCAAATTCTTTAGCCTTCATTAACTTTATTTCAGCTTCTTTTTTAGCATTCTCCATACATATTTTACTAGGATTATTAAATTCAAACTTTAAACCATTTAACTCGTGCGCGATATCCTTCGGAGAGGCGTCGCCACTCATCGCTCAATCTGCAATCTCTTCTAATCTATCAAAAATCTTAGTATCCATAACCCATCAGTCTCCTTACTTCTTCTACTGTTGGGTTTTTAACTACAAGATATACATCTCTATCTTTATTTCTTAATCCATAGCGTTTATTAAATATTAGAGTTTCTGTAACTTTTTCTGTTTTTTCATATTCTAAACCTTCATAGTCTAGAAACTTTCTTATATTTTTTATAATACTACTCATGTGATTCAACCACCACTGAATTATCATCAATCATATAATGTAGAGCATCACTTAAATTACCAGTTCTTTTTAAATAATACTCAATAGCTTCTTGTCTATCTAATTGACTAATTCTTGCAATGGCTTGCTCAGGAGTATGTCCATCCCATTTAGGAGCCTTCTTTTTCTCTTTACAGTCAAATAAATCCCAATATTTCATTTCACAATGATAAGTAGCTTGACCTCTTGGAGTATCAATACCTACAATAAAGTATCCATCATACATAGTGCCATCATTGTGCTTTTTACTCTTCCAAGCAAGGAAATGATATTCTCTAACAATTACACTAAATAGTATAGTTCTATGATGATATAGTTCATTAAAAGTATGCGCGCCATCGCTCGTATTTCCATCAGCATTGTCCATATCAACAAAGTATTGAACATTATCTGGCGACTCTACGTCACCTTTTGCAATAACAATATAATCACGATTATCTTGATTATCATAGTTAATAGTAATCATTCAAATCCTCCCTATTGTAAAATAGTAAAAATTAATATAACAAACAATATAATTATAAGAACAAATATTGCTATAAGAGCAAAGCAACCAATTCCTACAGCCCAATCTCTTTCATCTTGATGATAATATCCCATTATAATATCACTCCTTGTCATAACCAATACAGTCCAGTCATAGCCCAAGAGATTCCTGCAAGAATATCTACAATTCATCTTGGAAACTTTATTTTACTTCAAGCTAATATAAAATTAAATATACTAATAAAAGCTTGAATGCCAAAGACAGAGAAACAAAACATTTTAAATTCTATCAAGCACTCACTCCCTTACTCTTTTTCTTTTTAAATATATTATAGCACATACTATTTCAAAATGCCAATAATTTTTTGGGCAAAAATGAATAATTTTGGTATAAAATTTTATAAAATTGGGTATAATATATATATGTATAAGGAGGTGATATGTTGATGCAATTAAATCATGATATAAGAAGTGAAACAACTAGAAAAGTTCTAGTTGAATCAATCACATCTCAGCAAAAGGAATTATCTCCGCAAGATTTAATAAATCTTAGTGATTACCTCCTTTATGTCGGAGATAAAAAACAAACAACAAAAGAACGCTCAGAAGAATATCCAATTGTTACTAAAAATAGAGATGCAACAGTATTAAAAAGACAAATTTCTTATGAAGGATTAGTTGATAAGTTAAAAAATGGTGAAGATGGAATCTATAATATTATTAACAATAATAAAGACCAACTTTTAGACCATAAAGATCCAATTACCCAAGAGGATATAGATAATATACGTGGATTGCGGGAATGCATGGATGTAATAGCGTCATTAGAACGACAGTACAACGAGGCAACGACGAGTTACCGCAAGAAAAAATTAAAAACTGCTTTAATTGATAGTTGAAAACAAGCTTATATGATTAAAGGTTCTAATCAATCAGGACGGTCTGTAGCTAATAATATGGTTTCTGGCTTAGCAAATGTATCTATTCCAGAAAAAGTATATTTTGATAAAGACCTTATCCCGCACAGTGATCAACCATTATCATTACTTAAACCAGATTCTATTTCTTTCCTTCTTCAATATTATCAACAATTAAAACAAGAAACTTGAGATATGTTAGATTCTGACATTCATTGACATCTCTTGGACTTAGAAAAAGTAGTTGACGATGCTTTAGAAAAGAAATATCCAGTTTTTTATGATGTATTAATTTGAAAAATAGATGGTTATACAAATAAAGAAATAAAAGAAATGATTTTTGATAAATATCAAGAAGAACATTCTGAGCAGTATTATTCTACTATTTGAACTAAAAAAATTCCTAAACTAGTAGCAGAACAAGCTCAGAAAAATTATCTTCTTTGATATTTTACCTATGAAGAACCAATGGGTCATAGATGAAAGACGTGCGGGAAATGCGGTCGTTCTCTCCTCGCACATCCGTTTTTCTTTTCTCCTAATTCGTCAAAAGATGGTTATTACTCTATTTGTAAAGAGTGTAGAAAAAAGAAAGGAGGAAAAAGATAAATGGCTACAAAAAAGAGAATGACATGTCAAAAATGCGGACGAGTGATACCTGAAACAAATTTTTTTAAAAAGAAAGATGGTACTCGTTTTGATTATTGTAAAGATTGTTTAACTACTTATATTAAAAATGATGATCCATCAACTTTTGATTGAATTTTAAAAGAATTTGATGTACCGTATATAGAACCTTTATGAGTATCTGTTGCTCAAGCTGCTTATCTTCGTAATCCTGGGACGTTTTCTAACAAATCCGTAATTGGTCGCTATATCCGCACAACAAATATGAATCCTTGAAGAAAATGGCGTTATGCAGATAGTGATGCAGCTACAGAACATTGGGTAAATATTCATGGAAGAGATAATATTGTTTCTGAAGAAAAGAAAGCTGAATTTAAAGCTAAGTTAGATGCGGGAGAAATAACACTTGAACAGTACCGCACATTAACAGGTGATAATCAACTTTTAATGGCTTATCATGAACCTCTTGGAGCGACAGCAACTAAGAAAGAAAAAATATTGCTTGGTTTAGATAAAGCCTCTCCAGAAGATCATGATTGAGATGAAGCAACTAAGCAAAAGTTGAGTAAAAAACAAGCTTTTCATCAAGTTCAACAGCAAATAGCTGAAATGCAAGAAAAAAAAGAAGAAGCTGCTTTACAAAACGCAGTTGATACTATGATGAGCTATATGCCTACTACAATAGATGAAAATGAAATGCAAATTAAAAATAGTTTAACTAGTGAAGATATTAAATATCTTACTATTAAATGAGGTGCTTCTTTTACTCCTTCAGAATGAGTACAAATGGAAAATCTTTATAATAAGTATACTAATACTTATGAAATGAATGTTGACCGTGAGGAAGCTTTAAAAAAGATTTGCCGCACATCTATTAAAATGGATAAAGCTCTTGAAATAGAAGATTTTACTTCTTATAAAAACTTAGCAGGAGTTCTTGATCAATTGCGGAAATCAGCAAAATTTACAGAAGCTCAAAACAAAGAAGAACAAGAAGCTTACATTGACTCTGTTGGGGAATTAGTAGCTGCTGTTGAACGAGAGTTAGAACCTGGTACTTTTATTGACCAATTTAGACCAGGTATTGATGCTAAAGAAGATAAAGTTGATTTTACACTAAAAGATATGCAAGCTTATACTCGTAATCTTGTTAAAAATGAAATGGGTCTTGGCGACCTTATTGAATCTTATATCCAAAAACTTGAAGAGTCTGAAAAAGCTCAAAAGGAAGCTGATGCAAATTATGATGCTCTTTTAACTCAATCTGCTTATATTGAAGAAGAAGATGATGACGATGGAGAGTTAGAGGCTGAACTTTGAACTAACAATTTAGATGATATGATTGCTTCTGAAACTGAACAAGTATTTGCTCAAGTTGGCGGTGACGACAATGGCTCTTAAAGATTTATTAGAATATAATGAATCTAAACAAGTGCGGGAAACTGTTGATCGTGAGCGTATTCGTCAAGATAAAGAACGATTAGAAGAGTTAATTTCTTTTTGACGTTGTTATCCTGATATCTTTGTAGATTATTTATGTTCATTAAATCCAGATAATACTTTTCATTTCTTTTATTATCAAAGAGTTTATTTGCGGGCAGTCATGAGATATAAATATACCTTTTGTACATTTCCCCGAGCATTCTCTAAATCATTTTTAGCAGTTCTTTGTTTAATGATTAAATGTATTCTATATCCTGGTTGTCGAATATTTACGGTAGCTGGAGGAAAAGAGCAAAGTGCAAGTATTCTTCAAGCAAAGGTTGATGAATTATGTCGTTTAATTCCAGCGCTTGCTAATGAAATTATTTGAGATACTCGCACTAATAATAAAACAAGTATTATTAAAGCTAAAACTCGTACAACACGAGACAGTGTTATTTATACTTTTAAAAATGGTTCTTCTCTTGAAAATGTTGCAGCAAGTGAGAAAACTCGTGGACAGCGTTTCCAAGCTGGATTAATGGAAGAGGTGGTTGGTATTGACCAAGATATTCTTAACGAGGTTATTCTTCCATTGATGAACGTTGAACGAAGAGTAAACGGATTTGTCGATCCTAATGAACCTCTTAACCAAAGTCAGATATATATTACAACGGCCGGTTATAAGAATACTTTCAGTTATGATAAATTAATTCAAATTCTTTGTCAGTCTGCGGTAAATCCTGACAAAGCTATTGTTCTTGGCGGATCTTGACGAATTCCTGTTATGGAAGGACTACTCAATCGTAACTTTGTCGCTGACCTTCGTATGGATGGTACATTTAATGAAGCAAGTTTTGAACGAGAATATGAAAGTCTATGAGCAGGAGCTGTCGAAGGAGCATTCTTTGATCCAGACAGAATTGACAAGCGCCGCACTCTTCAACTACCAGAGAAAGAACCTAATAAACGCAATAATCCTTCTACTTATTATGTTCTTGGAGTAGACGTTGGACGTCATGGTTGTACTAGTGAAGTAATTGTTATTAAAGTGGCTCCAGCACGAACAGGTGTCCCTTTGAAGGAAATAGTAAATCTTTATAGTTTTGATGAAGAACACTTTGGATTACAAGCAATTAAAATTAAACGAATATATCAACAATATCATTGTAAAATAGCTGTCATTGATGCCAACGGCTTAGGCACAGGTCTTGTAGACTTTTTAATCACAGATCAAACGGATCCTGACACAGGAGAGTTTTTACCAAATCTTGGAGTTTATAACGATGATGAAGGTAAATATAAAAAGTTTGAAACAGAAGATACTATTCCAAAAGCAATGTATCTTATGAAAGCTAATGCTCCACTAAATACAGAAATGTATGCTTATTGTCAAAGTCAATTAAATGCAGGTAAAATTAGATTTTTGATTGATGAAAATGTTGCTAAAAATAAGCTTGCGGGACAAGCGCAATCAAAGCGAATGACAGCCGGAGAAAGAGCAGCTTATTTACAACCATATGTAATGACTTCAATTCTTAGAGAACAAATGTTAAACTTAATTGAAGAAACTGAAAATTTAAATATTATTCTTAAACAAGCAACAAGAAAAATCAAAAAAGACAAATTTAGTGCATTAATTTATGGTTTGTATTGGTGTAAGCTAGAAGAAGATAAAGGTGCTCGACGTAAGAAAAGAGATTTATCTAAATTAATGCTTTTTTCTTAAAATTTTTGGGCAAAAAAGAATTATTTAGTTTGCTTAATTTTTATTATAAATTGAAAGTTAAATATGTATTAAGGAGTGAATTTATAATGAGAGATTCCGCAGGTGAAATTAAAATATATAATATACTCTCAGATAATGACATTCCATTTGCTGAAGAATATGAATTTGACGATTTGATTGCAGAGTCAGGTCGTCATTTAAGATTTGATTTTTGTGTCTTTACAGATGATGGAGACATAGATTTTTTAATAGAATTTCAAGGTAGACAGCATTATAAAGCAATACCTAAATTTGGTGGAAGATTAGGTTTACAAAGACAGAAACATAATGATTTAGCTAAAAGAAAGTATTGTGATAAACATGGATTAAAATTGGTAGCAATTCCATGATATGATGAGAATAAGATTTCTTATGACTATATTTTTAATGCTGCTGGATATTAAATAGACAGGGGGTGTAAATAAATTTGGCTTATACAAAAAATATAAATACCAGAGATTTTAATATAATTACCCCAAAAAAGAAAGCTAATTTTAATAAAATTAGAGTTGGCAAATCAATTTTAAGAGATGATGTCGTTTCAAATTTAGATTATTTTGATAGCCTTTCCCGCAAAAAGAAATATGATAGAGAAAAGATTGAAAGAGCTATCGAAAAAAATGATTTAGAAACATTGAGATTAATCTCAGATTATTTTTATAGATCAAATGGTATTTATCAAAGATTATGTAAATATCTTGCTACCTTATTTAGATATGACTGATTTATTACACCTAATAGATATGATAATAAAATAAAAGATGAAAAAGTTATTGAAGGATGGCTTAAAGCCGCAGTTTTACTTGAAAATTCAAGATTAAAGAAAAGTTTTTCAGAAATTGCTTTAAAAGTAATTAAAAATGGATGCTATTATGGTTATAAATTAGAACAAAAAGATGCGGTTTTTCTTCAAGAATTACCACCTAAATATTGCCGTAGTAGATATAAATGAAATGGTCGTCCCGCAATAGAGTTTAATGTTAAATATTTTGATGATTTAACGTCAAATAATGAATATCGTATAAAAATTTTAAAAATGTTTCCTAAAGAATTCCAAAAAGCTTATGTAGCTTATAAGAAAGGAACTTTACCAAGAGATACATCAAATGATGATATGGGTTGATTCCTTTTAGATTGTACAAAAGCTGTTAAATTTAATTTAGGAAATTCTGATGTTCCTATTTTCTTCCCAGTTATTCCTAAGCTCTTGGATTTACAAGATATGCAAGAATTAGATAAGAAAAAAATGGAGCAACAAATTTTAAGAATTCTTATTCAAAAATTTCCAATAGACAAAAATGGAGATTTAATTTTTGATACTGATGAAGTACAAACTCTTCACAATAATGCAGTAGGCATGATTGGTGAATCTATTGGTGTGCGGGTCTTATCAACATTTGCAGATGTAGAAGTTGCAGATATGGCAGACCGCAATAATGTAAGTTCTGTTGATCAACTTGGAAAAGTTGAACGTGGTGTATATAATGAAGCTGGTGTTTCTCAGTTACAATTTAATGCAGATGGAAATGTTGCATTAGAAAAGTCTATTGTAAATGATGAATCAAGTGTTCTTGATTTAATTTATCAGTTTGAAGAATACGCAGAAGATTTATTAAAACCATTTAATAAAAATAAAAAGCGTTTAATGTATCGTGTTCAAATTCTTCCAACAACAGGATATAATTATAAAGAACTATCTAAGCTTTATAAAGAGCAAACTACAATTGGTTTCTCTAAGCTTCTTCCTCAAATTGCTCTTGGACAAACTCAAAGTAGTATTATTGCTACTGCTGTTTTTGAAAATGGAATGATGCATTTAGATGAATTATTTATTCCACCTCAAATGTCCTCAACTATGAGTGCTAAAGAAGCTCCTAAAGCTGGAGAATCTGAAAAGAAAACTGGTAGACCAGAATTGCCAGAAAGTGAAAAATCAGATAAGACAATTAGAAATGAACAAGCAGAAGGTTAGGAGGGTAGATGAATAATAATAGATCAATTAAAACAATTGCTGATCCGGAGTTTATCGAGTTAACTCCACTTGATATCAATCCTCTAATGGCCCAATGTCAAATTAAAGTGCTTTATCTCGGTAAAAATCGTAATGGTTCATATATTGATAAGAATGCAGCTCTTGAAATGTCAAAAACTTTGCGGGGATGCCCAATTGTTGGAGCTTATCTTAAAGACAAAGAAGATTTTGGCGACCACGGAGATGTAATTACTATAGAAGATGGAGAAATTCATTTTTCTTGTAAAACTGTTCCTTATGGTTTTGTAGCTCCAGATGCTCGCATTTGATTTCAAACTTTTACTGATACAGATGAATTTGGTAATGAAACTGAAAGAGAATATCTTTTAACAACTGGTTATCTATGAGTAGATCAATACCCAGAAGCTCAACAAGTAATTGATGAGGGTAAGGGTCAATCTATGGAATTAGATAGTAAAAATTTAGAAGGTCACTGGGCAACAGACAATAACTCAGGAATGGAATTTTTTATAATTAATGATGCGGTATTTTCCAAATTGTGTATTCTTGGAGATAATGTCGAACCTTGTTTTGAAGGAGCCTCTATTACTGATGTAGAGAATCAATTTTCTAAGGATAGTGAATTTACTGCTAAATTGTTCGCTATGGTACAAGAATTAAATCAAACTCTATACAGTAAAGGAGGGGTGACAGTGAACGATAATCAAGAAACTCAATTTGAAGAAAAAGAAGTTGAAACAGAACAAGAAGTTGAAACTCAATTTGTAGAAACTCAATTTGATGATGGCGGAGACGGTGGTGATAACACCGGAGATGGTAATGACGCTGATAATCAAAATGATACTACAGATTCTCAAGATGATACACAAAATGATGATGATAGCCAAAGTGATGATGATAAAGATGACGATGATGATCAAGATGATGATGAAGAATTAGAACAAAACAATGAAGGAACTAATTCAGATGTTGATAAGGGTAAAAAGAATCTTGAGCAACATACCGTTTCTGTAGAAGAGTTTTCTGCTATTCAAAAAGAGCTTGAAGAACTTCGAGCTTTCAAACTTTCTTTTGAAAATCAGCAAAAAGATGCTTTAATTGCTAAGTATCATATGCTTACAGATGCAGATAAAGCAGATATTATTGCTCATAAAGAAGAGTATTCTCTTGATCAAATTGAAGAGAAATTAGCTCTTATTTATGTTCGTAAGAATGTAGATTTTTCAACTGTTGATGGACTTCCAGAGAAAGAAGAAGAAGTCGAGGAAGAATCTCCTCTAATGTCTTTCTCTTTAGATAATACAAATAATGCGGAAGATGCTGAAGATTCACTTCTATCAGTTCTCCGTTTAGTAAAACGATAAAATTTAAGGAGGATTAAAGATGGCTAACTCTGTTACAATTGGAAATACAATTGGCTATCCAGTAGTTGAACCTAATCATCTTTCCGCACCTCGTAATGGTGGAGTTTATGGTCAACTTCCTGCTGATAGTACAATTGCAGAGCTTTCACAAGGACAATTTGTACACTATAATTACGCTGCTGGTAAAGTCACTTTAACTGGTGACGGTCCTTTAATGATGGTCTTTAATGAAGAAAAACTTTATGATGAACGTCATCAAATGCATCGCGATTATATTATGAAAAAGACAGATTTCTATGATGGTGTAATGACACCTCGTGTATTTCGTCTTGTTGTTGGCGATATTTATACTACAAACAATCTAGTTGATGGTACTTATCAAGAAGGAGATAAAGTTACTCCTAATGCCAACGGTATTCTTAAACTTGATAATACTGCTACAACTGGTCTAATTCTTCAGGTTGTAAAGGCCTACACAATGCCTGATGGACAACCTGGTGTCAAACTACAAGTAATCTCTGTTTAATTGGAAGGGAGGAAATAGACAATGCAACTTATGGAATTTAATGATTTAAAGAAACTTGCTTTTGCTGCTGCTCATAAAACTCCTTTAACTTATTCCACTAATCAGGGAGAAGAGAGCTTTTCCGCAGAGGATGTTAATTCAGCTCTTCGTGCTCAATTTAATCTATTAGCTCCTGACTATAAGGGTTTCCGCAAGAATAAAAATCAAATCTTTGAACTAATTGAAGAGACAATTGATGATATTCTTCCTAACCGTGTTATGGAGCAGTATGGTCAGTTTGCTGATATCCGCATTGTAGCTCAAGGTGATAAAGCTGTATTCCGTCAGCGTATTACTGAAGCTTCCAAGAAGCGTGCTAAGACTTTTGTTACTAAAGTCGGTCTAGCTGGTCGTTATGAGACATTCATGCTTGATGGACGTGAGACAGAAGTTCAGATGAGCGCTATTGGTTCCGCTTGCCGTATTGGTTTTGAGGAATTCCTTGATGGCCGCATTCAGTTCTCTGATTTAACTGAAATTATCCTTGAAGGTATGGATGATTATATCTATGAAGAAATTGCTAAAGCTTTAGATTCAGTACTTCCTGATAGCACAACTAATCCAAATAACGTTTATACAAACAACGTATTTAATCCTGCTGCTTTTAATAAGCTTTTAACAATTTCTGATTCCTATAACGGTGGAAATTCAACTATCATTTGTACAGAAGAATTTGCTCGTACAATGGTTCCTGCTGATTCTCGTATGTCCAATGATATGAAATCTACTCTTTGGAATAAGGGATATTTTGCTACTTATTTAGGACACAATATTCTTATTCTTCGTCAGTCTATGCTAGATGAAACAAATAAAGAAAAAGTTATTGATCCTTCTAAGTGCTACATCATTCCTTCTGGAACTGAAAAACCAGTTAAACTTGCTTTTGAAGGTCCAACAATGGTTCGTACAATCACAGATAATGATGATTGGTCAACCGATATGCAGACCTACAAAAAGTTTGGTATCGCAGTATTCTCTAATCCTGCAATTACTCAGTATGTAAATACCAGTCTTACTAAGACTGTTTAATTTTAATTTATAGAAGTAGGGGAGGGTTGAGCGAGACTCCCCTTCCCTATTTTTTGGAGATATAAGGAGATAAAATGACAATTGTAGATATGACTGCTATTCCTGATGATGAGGTTGTTGCAGTAACTAGTCTTTCGGATTCTGTAGTTTCTTATAAAACACCAACAGGAATTGAAAGAGAATTTCCTCCAAAAGCTACTTTTAAAATTAAAGCTGGTGAATTAAGAGAATTATCTTATGATCGTGGAGGAAAAGTTTTACTTCAAAATTACCTTAGAGTAGATAATAAAGCTCTTGCTCGTGAATTTGGTGTGCGGGATGATACTATAGAATATAATTGAACTGATGAAGATATTGATGCCGCATTAACTACTGCGAGCATGGATACATTATTAGATGCTCTTGACTTTGCTCCAAAAGCAATTAAAAATAGATTAGTCAATCGAGCAGTTGAACTTGAAATTTCTGACATTAATCGTATGGAAGCTATTAGTAAAGCTACTGGATTAAATGTTTTAAATATGATAAAAAATAAAAGAGCTATTGCGGCCGACGCTCCAAAAGAAGAGGAAAAGCATGGCCGTAGAGTTCAACAAAATAAACAAGAAGAATCTACGGGACGTAGAGTAAAAGTTTAAGGAGGAAAAATGGCTGATGAAGAGGTAACTTCTTTCTCTGAGATGTATGATTTCTTCCTTGCGGGAATTACTGATGATATGTTTATGGAATTAACAAAAGAGGATACAGAAGAGCTTCTTCAAGAAATTCTTTTAGCAGCCATTCCGCACTTTGAATTTCCTAAAAAAGACATATTTAATGTAGATTTAGAAAATGCTCGGTTTTCTTGTTTATTGGATTTAGAAGAAAAAATGATATTACGTCAATATATGATTGTTGAATGAATTGGTTATCAGTTAGCTAGTGTTGAAAATATTCGACAAAAATATAGTGGTAGCGATTTTAAGTTTACAAGTCAAGCAAGTCATATTGACAAACTTTTAAAGCTTCAAGAACAATATAAAACAAGAGGTTTTCATCTTCAACGACTTTATAGACGTAGAAGAAAAAGAACGGATGGTAGTTATGAGTCTACCTTCGATTTAATCATGAAGGAGAAAGACTAATGACTATGACAAAATATAATATTGATATAGATACAGTTACAGTACAAGAAAATCTTAGTAGAATTTTATCTCAAGTTTTTAAACTTCTTCCTATGCGGGAAGAAGAAAAAGATTGGCATAAGCCTTTAGAAACCTTGGTAGTAGAATTGCTAGGGTTAAGTAGTCTTTTTTCCGACCAAAGAGATTTATTAACTTGTGCTTCTAAACTAGAAGGTTTACAAGTATCTCAAGATATTGATTTTACTCTTTATAGAAGAACAATATTTGAATGCTGTAGCCTTTTAGATAGGATTAAACAAAATGTCTAATTCTTTAAAAAATAGAATAAAATATTGGGGTGGAAATTCTAATGGTCGGATAAAACAAACTAAACTATGGAGTTTTCATTTAGCATTAGCTTCAGACTATAATAGTAGATGAATTAAAACTCCATTAAAAAGAATAGTTCGTTGTTTAATAAATACTGATAATATTAAAATGGACTATGACAAAAAAATAATTTCAGTTGATTTTAGTAGTGAGCTTGAACCTGGAGATGTATTTCAATGTTTAGATGATCAAACTTATTGAATGATTCTTCTTCCAGATTTAGTAGAAACAGCATATTTAAAAGCTCAAATTATAAGATGTCGTTATCAACTTGATATTAATAATAAAAATTATTGAATTTATTTTCAAGGTCCAACTGAAACTGATATTAGATGGTTTCAAAAACGCAGTATTAATTTAAATGAAATGAATTTATCTGGAAGAATCTATATTAAGAAGGATGAAAATACATTAGATTATTTTCACAGATTTACTAAAATTAATATTGCGGGATTACCTTGAGAAGTTCAAACTGTTGATTCTATTTCAACTCCAGGAGTTATTGAATTAGTAGTTAAAGAAGATTATATTAATAAATATAAAGATTTACCTTCTATTCCAATAGAAGATGAAAATGATATAATTATTGGACAAGATATAGTTAAACAAGACTCAAATAATAGTTATATGATTAATTCAAACTATTATGATGAATCTGGTCAATGGGTACTTGCGGATAATGATTCAAAAGCCATATTAATAGATACTTATCAAAATGCTCAAATTTGTTCTATTAATATATTAGAAAGTGCAATTGGTAGTTTTAAAATTAAATATATTACAAATGATACTGTATATGAAAAAGAAATTACAATTGCAGATCCAGTACAATACATTCAAGGACCTGATGAGGTATATCCTTATGATATTGTTACTTATACATCATTAGTTGAGGGAGAATTTACAATTCCTGATGAGAGAATGGCTAAAATTGTCAAATCTTCCCGCACACAATGTACTATTGAAATCATATCTAGAAAGAAATCTTCTTTCACTCTTGGATTAATTACAGATAATGGACAGTATGTTAAAACAATTAATATTAAATCTTTATAAGGGAGGTTCAAAGTGAAAAGAGTATCACAACAAATAATGACAGATTTTCATTCTAGCTTCCTTTCTTGTGAAAAAGACCAAGAATTAATATTAAGAAAATTATTTGTAGAAAACAAACCTTATAGCAATTATTTAAAAAGACTTTTAATTATTAATACTCCTGACTGTCTTGATGAAAGTCAAGGTCAATATTTACAAATTATAGATAAGTATAGTTTAGGAAAATTAAAAGAAGAAGGCTATATTTCTTTAACTCCAAAATTAAAAATTAAAGATTTTGGAGAAGTTAAATCTTATATAATCATTGAATTTACAGATTTTTTCCCAACTTCTAATCCTGAATTTAGAAATGTGACTATAAATTTTTCTATTTTTTGTAATACTGATTGTTGAGAATTGGATAATTATAAAACTCGTCCAATTGCTATTGCGGGATATCTTGATGGAATTTTAAACAATACTCGTTTAACTGGTATTGGAAAACTTCGTTTTGTTGGCGCTCAGCGTTTAATAATGAATGAAGATTGAGGAGGAATTGTTCTTCAATATTCTGCAACACATGAAAATGACGAAGATAAAAATGAAATAATTACTAATGAAGATGTTCGTGAACATGTTCAATAGGTAGTGATTAATATGAGGTTACAAGGAGATAGTGGACTTTATCTTTCAGGAAGTCAAGTAAAAATTCCTACTTGTGGAATATTTATTATTCAGCCTACAATTAAAGATATAGTTCAATTTGGAGAAAATGAATTTTTTACAGCTATAAAAATGATTGGGAGTCCAGAAGATTTTTTTTCCTCAGTAAAAGAGGGCAATTCTGAATTAAATGAATTTAGTAATTTTCAAATTTTATTAGAGGTAATAAAAACTGATGAAGGATTAATTAAAGATTCTTTTGATAAGTTTTTTGAATTATGTTTCCCTATTTATAATGTATTTTATACTCAAAATAGTATAAATTTTAGTTTACAAGAGGATGAAAATAATACTGTTATAGGTATGATTCAAATGTATAACTTTGAAAATTTTTCTACTGTTGTTAAAGAATTGTTTGATCCGCCAGATAGTAGAGAAAATAAATTTAATCCTGCAAACGAATTAGCGGAAAAAATTGCTAAAAAATTAGAAGCAGCAAGACAAAGAACTAATAAAAAATCTTCAGACAATTTTCAATCATTATTTAGTTTTTATACTTCTATTTTGTCTATTGGGTTACAAATGGATGTAAATATATTTTATAATTATACTCCTTTTCAACTCTACGATGCTTTTACAAGATATATTTCAAAACAAGAATGTGATTTATATCAAAAAATTGCTTTACAACCATTTGCATCCACTGAAAATATGGATGAACCCGACAATTGACAAAGAAATTTATATAATTAGTCTTGATTCTATTGGAATCTTGATTATAGAGAATCGCTATTCCTTTAGTGAATGGTGATTAAACAATGGCATTGTAAAAAATTACCGAGATTAAAAGAAAGGAATAGGTGATACTTAAGATGCGTTTTGGTATTCGTGAAATTTGTGACGTTGTATTCAAAGCTCGTACCCAGACTCAAATTGGTAACACTACTTTCGCAAAAGGTCAACCTGTACTTTATATTGATACAGCTAAGACTTCAAGCGTCGAGGGAACATCTGAGTTAGTTTATGCTCGTGGTGGTCGTGGTAATCCTCGTCTTATTGCTTGGGAAGGCGAACGTACTGTTACATTTAACGTAGAAGATGCTCTTCTTTCTCCTATGGGTATTGCTGTTCTAACTGGTGCTGGACTTATTGATGCTGGTACTGGTGACCAGAAAATGTATGTTCACACAACTTTCGATCTTCCTATTTTAGCAGGTGGAAAAGTTAAAGTTGATGCTGATACAGCCGGTGGAGAAGATGTTGTTCTTTATGTTAATTCTGGAACTGCTCCTATTTTTGGTATGGTTCTAGATAACGCTGGTGCTGGTGTTGTTCCTGTTGCAACAACTTCTATTGCTGATGGTGAACATACAGTAGGCTCTGACGGAATTGAAATTACTTTTGATGGTGCTGCTGGATATGTTGGACATACTCTTCGTGTTGATACATATGTAGTTAAGACTGCTGGTGTTAAACAGATTACTATTGATGCTGATAACTTTGCTGGAAACTACTACGTAGAAGCTTCTGGATTATTCCGTGAAGAATACTCTGGTGAGGATATGCCAGTTGAGATTATCTTCCCTAATGTTAAGATTCAATCTTCATTTACTTTCAATATGGCTAATACTGGTGATCCATCAACATTCTCATTCGTTATGGATGCATTCCCTGACTATACAAAGTTTGATAAAACCAAAAAGCGTGTTGTCGTTTTCCAGATTATTGGTGACGAAAACATCGAAGCTACAGAAACTCCAGTTGATGAAGATGATGCTACTCTTTCCGCATTAACAATTAGTGGAGTTACTCTTAGCCCAACATTCGATGCTGAAACATTAACTTACACTGGTACAACAACTACAGCCAATGGTACAATTAGTGCTACTGCTACAGATAATACTGCTACCATTGAAATTAAAAATGGTACAACAGTTATTACTAATGGTAATGCTGCTACTTGGGCTACTGGAGAGAATACAGTTACAGTTAAGGTTACAAAGGGAACCGCTACTAAGACTTATACTGTTACAGTTACAAAGTCATAATTTAATTAATATTCAGAGAGGTGTTTTTACAAGCACCTCTCTTTTTTTTTAGATTTTTCAGGAGTATAAAATGGAAAATTATAGTTTTAGATATTTACATTTCTGACAAGAACATATTCCCGAAGAAGCTTGAGCAAATCAAATTTGGTATGAAACAAAAACAGAAATTTTAGAAAGACATTTGTTAAATTTAGCCAAAAGACAAGAAAAAATTAAAAGAATAGCTAAACAAAATAATATAGATGAAGAAGCTGTTTCTCAATTTCTCAGTGGAGAAATTTTACAAGGAATTTCTACAATTTCTAATAAAGATTTTGAGAACAATGAAGAAATAGAAATAAGTGCGGACAAGGATCCGAGAGAAATTATTACCAGATTAAAAAAAGATTTATTAACATTTGACACTATTGATGATTTTGTAGATACTATTAATAATTATTTACAATCATTATCTGATGAAACTCAACATATGTTAGATGCATATGTAGAAAATACTATGTTAAAAGTAACAGAAGGTTCTATATTAGGACAAGATAGTTTAGCTGGATATTCTTCCGCAGGAAAAGTTATTGCTGCATTAATGGGTAAATATAGTAACGATGCTTTTAAAATTCCTGATAATGCTAATGAACAATATAATACTGCAATGGGAAAAGTAGTACTTGCGGCGCAGTTGATACCGCTTTGTCAGGAAGAGATAAAAAGTGGCATGATTGTTCGACATGGTAAAACAGGTTCTACAAATAGCGGTCATTTTGAAAAAGATATTTTCTTATTAGATGAAGTTCGTAAAAAGTGTATTGCCTGATTACGAGAAGCTGATAAAACTTTGAGAGAAGTTAGTGAAGGTGTTGGCATTGTCCGCACACATTTAAAAGCATTAGAAGCTAACGAACAAATTGAACATTTTATAGAACAGCAAGTTTCTTATAGTCATACTGGAAATAACTATTATGGAGTTAATTTTAATCCTGATAATGAATTAAAAGAAATATTAAAAGAGGCAAAACAGAAACAAACTTATTATAAAAAGAAAGCTAAGAAAGACTTCTCTATTGATATTACTGATGAAGGTGGAGTTTTAAGAATAGCATTAGGTGCAAATGCTAAGAACTATGAGAAACAATTAACTGATAATTTAAAATCTTATACTATTAAAATCCAAGATGGAACTCCTATGTCTACACTCTTGGGAAGAGAAGCTGGTTATACTGGTGAAGATATGTGAGCTATATTACAAATAGCTTCTGGAATAAGTAGAAATAATGATTATAGTGAAGCAGATAATAAATGACAGTTTTTAATTAAAAGTATTGGATATAGAAGTTTATTAAATGCTTTAGCTGGTTTTGAAAATACTGATGACCAAAGTTTTTATATGGTTATTAATGGTAATTTTTGAACTATGTCTGATTTTATAGAACATTTTTTAAACTCTTCTTCGTCTGTTGGTTTATCAGAAGTTGCAAATAGTAATGGTAAAAATTTAGGATTAGTTCGCTCAACTTACTCAAACTTAAATCAACAATTATGACAAGTAGATACTGAGGGAGATGGAATTTTAGATGATGCTCAAGATCGTTCAAATTTACTTTGAAGAAGAAGTCTAGATTTAATGTATAATACTAAGATTAGAGTAGAAATTACAATGCGGGAAATATCTCAATTAATGCAAAAAGTTTTGTAAATTTTTTGTAAAATTTTGTTTACAATGTTAAAAAATTGGGTATAATATAATTGTAAATAATTTTACTTAGGAGGAAAAATGATTAATATAGAAGTAGAAGAAAAAAGAGTTTTAAGTTCTCAAGATATTACAGACATTATTACTTTTTCTCTTCAAGAAGCAAATAAAGATGGATATCTTAAAGGATTTATTTTTGAAAGAGCACTAGTAGTATTTTCTACTATTATGTTTTACCAAGAGACAAAAGAAGAATTAGCTGCTTTAGTTACAATTAATATTAATGAAGCCTTTGATAAAGTTGTTAAAGATGGATATTACGATAAACTTTATAATGAACATGCAGAAGAATTTGATTATATTATTAATTGCGGAGTAGAGTGGTATAATGACTTAAAAGATTATCAATTATCTGCTCGTGGAATTTTTGATATGTTACAAACTGTAAGTGGAGATATTGTAAATATGGCTACTGAACGTTTACAAGAAGTAGCTAGTTCAGAAAATATTAAACAATTAGAAAATATTACTGAACGTTGGACAAATCCCAATAATTAGTTTGGTCAAAATTAAATAAAATTAATAGCCTTATTTTTAGATAATAAAGATAAGGCTATTTTTTTATAGCTAAACTATAGGAGACAAAGGAGGTTCTCATTTTGTTTTATATAAAAGGAATTACCTTAGTCAATGAGCACCTTTATATAGAAGAAGGTGAGAACATTGAGTAAGTATTCAAATACAATTGAATATCAGTTAAAAACTTCTGCTGATTTAAAGGGTATTGAACAATTACAGAAATCTTTGACTCAAGTTACAACGACTTTGAATCAAATGCATTTAGACCCTGGTGCAGATCACCTTGGTTTAGACCAGTCTCTTGCTAATGTACAGAAACTCCAAGACGCTTTAACTAAAGCTTTTAATCCTAAACTTGGTGTTATTAATGGACAACAGTTACAAAAAGAAATTGGAAATATTGGATTAGATACACTAATTAGTGATTTAGATAAAGCTGGTGCTTCTGGTCAAATTGCTATTAATAATATGGTTGGTGGATTAGGAAGAATTCACACTAATCTTAATACTATTAGTAGTGCTGTTGATAAAGTCGTAAATACTTTTGGTAATACTGTTCGTTGGGGCATTACTGCTAGTATTTTTGAGACAATGTCTAATAATCTACGTCGTTCTGTAGAATATGTTCAAGACTTAGATACTTCTTTAAATAATATTCAAATTGTTTCTGGTCAAAGCAATGAACAAATGAAATCATTTGCAGAATGAGCTAGTCAAGCTGGACAAAATTTAGGTCGTTCTACTATTGATATTGTAGATGCTGCTCAAATCTTTGCTCAAAATGGTTTTAATGTTGAAGATCAAAAGAAATTAGCAGAACTTACAAATGAAGTAGCAAATGTTACTCAACAAAGTTCTGAAACAGCATCTTCACAAATTACTTCATTAATGAATGGATATAAGCTTTCAATTGATGAAGCTAAAGATTCTTTGGATGCTATGGCTCTAGTTGCCGCAGAAAGTGCATCTGACCTTAATGAATTAGCTACTGCTGAAACTCGTGTTGCATCATTAGCTCATGATTTAGGCGTATCACAAAATCAATTAACCGCACAATTATCAACAATGGTTTCTGTTACTCGTCAAGCTCCTGAAACAGTTGGTAATGCTTTACGTAGTATTTATGCTCGTATTGGAGATTTAAAACTTGGAGAAACTCTTGAAGATGGAGTTGATTTAGGTAAAGTTTCTGGAGCATTAAAGTCTGTTGGTGTAGAGGTTTTAGATGCTAATGGTCAAATGCGGGAAATGGGCGAAATTCTCGAAGATTTAATGGATAAGTGAGATGAACTTGACAGAGCTCAGCAACAAGCATTAGCAATTCAAGTAGCTGGTAAACAACAAGTTAACATGTTCCAAACCTTAATGTCAAATGCAGATATGTATAAAGATACATTAGAAACTGCTGAAGGTGCAATTGGAACTTTAGATAAACAGCAAGAAATTTATATGGATTCCGCAGTAGCTAAAATGCAATCATTATCTGCTGCTGGAGAAGGTTTAATTAATTCTTTATTTAATGCTGATAATTATAAACCTGCTATTGAGACTTTAACAACTTTTGTTAATATTTTACAGAATGTTGTTGATAGTGTTGGTGGAGGTTTGCCAGTCTTGACCGCATTTACTTCCATGTTCTTAAAATTAGGAAATCGTGAGATTGGTTCTTCTATTGGAGAATTCTTATTTAATAGAGAACAAAATAAACAAGGTGCTGCATCAGATAAATATAATAAAGAATTACTTGCTTCTCTTGGAGCTACTGAAATGAGTAATTCTAAAGCTTATAATTTTACTCAAACAGCTGGTGCAAATATTACTGATACTACTGCTAAAAATCAACAAGAATACAATGAACGTCTAGAAAAAACTATTCAAGCAGAAAATGCTTTATATGCTGCTCAAAATAATTATAGAGAACAATTAGAACAAGTAATTGAAAAGGAAATAGAGCGTGCAGATTTAGCTCAAAAAGGAATTAAATTAGAATTAACAGAGCAAGGACAAATTAAAGCAACTGTTGAATCTCTTGGCATAGATGATTATGCTCAAAGACTTTCAGAAATTTTTAGTAAAGATTTACAAAGTGATGAAGCAGTACAAGCGTTAAATGCTATAGAAAAAGAAATTGATGAAAATACAGATATTACTGATAATTGAAGAGATAAATTAATTAATTTAATTGAGCAATATAAACAATTACAAGATATTATTAATGATGTTGAAAAACAACAACAATTAGTTGAAGAAGCTAGTAATTTAGCTGAACAAACTGGTGGGGCTACTGATATTGCTGAAGAATATAATTCTACAACTGGCGGAGGATATCAAAGAATATTAAAAGAAGCTGGGGTAGGAGACGATGTCAAAAATGCTCGCAATATTTTAAATCAAGAACTTGAAACTAATGAAGATTTTAAAGATAAATTAAATTTTGAAGAACAAACTCGTTCTGTTCTTCAATTAGTAGATGGTTTAACAAGTTTAGTTTTTGTTTGGCAAAGTTTTACTTCATTAGGAAATATTATTTCAGATGATAGTTTGTCTAATGCTGAAAAATTTGATAAAGTAATAGGTAATTTATTAACTTCACTTCCAATGTTAATTATGTCTTTTAAAGATATGAAAGATGGTATTGAAGGTTTTAAAACAGTAGTTACTGTTTTGGGCAATAGTAAAACAATTGCAACTATATTATCTGGTTTGAGTAATCATTTTGGTATTTTTACAGGTGCTGCAGAAGCAGCTACAGCAGGAACTTTAGGTTTTGGAGCAAGTTTAGGTGCTATACTTCCAATAGCAGCAGCAATAGTAGCTGGAATTGCTGTATTAGTTGTAGCTATTAAATCTATTTATGATTGAGTTCATAGATATGATATTGCTTTAGAAAAAGCTAATGAGAATTTAAAAGTTGCTAGTGAAAATACTACAAAAGCCAAATCTAAATTAGATGAATTAACAAGTGGTTTAGAGGAAGTTAAAAATTTAGATTCAACTTTTGAGAATTTAACAAAAGGAACTCTTGAATGAACTCAAGCTTTAGTAACTGCTAATCAAAAAGTTTTAGATTTAATAAAGAATTTTCCTGAATTAGCACAATATATAATAACTGATTCTGAAACTGGAGCTTTAACTTTTTCAGAAGAAGGAATGAAAAAAGTTGTAGAAAATCAAGTTGCAAATGTAGCGAAGAATCAAGTTATTGAAGCTCAACAAGTTAGAGAACAAGCTAAAGCAGAAAATGAAAAAATTATTCATGATACTAATTCTGGTTTTGATAAGGGAACCAAAATTACAGGTTATCAGTATGGAACTGCTCAACTTAGTGGTCCCGCATCTATTAATTTAGACGATGAACAACTTAAAAATATTGTAAATTACTTATTTGAGCATCCTAATGCTACAGGTGAGGAATTAGCAAGTAACAATCTTGTAGATAGTATAAATACTGGAAATGAATTATTATCACGACATAGAGATGCCTTACTAGACCTCGGAACAAAAATACAGGCAAATACCGTTGCTGCACAAGAACAAAGTAATGCTTTAGTTCAGTCTGCATTAGTTAATAATGAAGATTATCAAAAATTAAACGATAATGAAAAAGATTTTGTTAATCAGTTAGTTAATAATACTCTTAATGATACAGAAAGTGAACTATATAGACAGGTCAGTAATTCTATTAATCGTCAATCAGAGAGTTTTAATAAAGGACAGTATCAAGAATTAACTGGACGTTCTGATGAAGAGATGAAAGAAATTAGTTCTGAAGAAATTAAAGAAGGATTAATTCAAGCAGGTGTTTTAGAAGCAATTACACAAGACAAAGACTTGCTTAAGTCATATATGGAACAAGCTCAAAGTTTTAACGATAAACTTGTTTCTACTCTTGGTGAAGGTGGAGCAAATGCTTTTGATTATAGTTCTCGATCTTTTGATTTCACTGGAATTGATTTCACTGAATATATGGAATTCCGTGGACCTGAATTTGTAGATAAAGTAAAACAAGCATTTTATGAAAACGAAGATATTTTTAAAGAACTTGGTTTTGAAAGTGCTGATGAATTTGTAGAAGCTTGAAATGAAGGCTTAAAAAATTTAGATAAATCTACAATAGATTTCCGTTTAAATGGTGAGCTTGAAGATCAAATATCAGATTTTCAAGGAAAAATGTCAGATGCTTTACAAAAAGTAAGAGAAGACACTGAATTAACAGCAGAAGATTATCGTGTATTTGTTACTGAAAATTTGCAAGAAAGCTTAGATGCTGTTAAAATTTCATCTGATTCTGTTGGTAGTGTTTATGAATTATTAGCTGAAAATGGTATTGAAGCTGAGAAAGCTATTTATGCTTTAAATGATACTCTTAATGACCAACAACATGCATTACAAATGCAAGATATTGAAAATCTTTCTTCTGAATATGAAAAATTAAGAGGTCAAGTTGATGATGTTGTTGAAGCTAGAGAAGAACTTGAAGATTATGATGATTTAGTATTTCATTTAGATGATAAAGACATAGAAACTGCTTATAATGATTTGCAACTTCTTTATGATTTAGCTAGAGATATGGAAAATCAGTCCTTTAGTCTTTCAATAGATATGGGTGCTGATTTATTAGATCAAGCTAATAGTATCATGGATATTATGGATGATATTGTTGATGCTACAGGAGATGTAGGAGACGAATTCGTAGTAGCAGCAGATAAAGTTGACGAATTAGCATTAGCATTTCCAGGTATTCTTGAAGGATATTCTATTACTGCTGATGGAATGGTTCAACTTAATGCTGAAGTTGTTCAAAGTATTATGGGACTTCATTCTGCTGATGCTCAGTCTATGGCAGAAGCTCAACGTAGTAAATTAAATAATTATGCTGATTATCTAGAACAAATGGCTGAATCTTATGATACTCAATCTCAAATGTTAAGAGAGGAAGCCGAAAGACACGTTCATACAGAACAGGAAGCAAATGATTTAATTGCTAAAGCTAATCAAAATTTAACTGAAACAAGTATGAGTTTACTTGAAGAAAGAGGATTGGCGCAAGATAAAGTAGCACAAGCTTTAGTACAATCAGATGATGAAGCTAATAAAACAATGGCTGAAAATATTGCTTCTGGAACTGATAGTGCTAGTAAAAATCTAAATCAACTCGCACAAAATGGACGTACTAGTTTTAGAAGAATGGCTCAAGACGCTTATCAGGTTGCTCAAGCAGTTAAGGCTGCTGGAGCTGCTAATACTGATGCGGCTGCCCAAGCTGTTCAAGCATTAGAAGGAACTATTGAAAATACACAAAGTATTTTTAGTGGTTATTCTGGTTCTGGCAATATTCTAAGTGCTGTTGGAAATATGATTAGTCAAGCTCTTGCTGCGGCTAAACAAAGAGCACAAGAAATTATTCAATCTCAACAGAATGGTAAACAAACTCTTCTTGACGAAGCAGAGAGTGAAGCTGCTAAGGCAGAAGCTTTAAGAAATTTGGCTAATAGATTACGTGCTGGGGCAGTTCAAATTGAAGCTAAAGGCGTTGAAACTCCTGCTACTTTAGAAAAAGTTGGCATTCCTGAACCAGAAAAAGAAAAAACAGAAAAAGAAAAACAAAAAACTCTTAAAGATTATGTTGAAAATCCTGAAGCTGTTACTGGTTCAAATCTTGATATGAAAGAATATCTTGATGATGAAGCTGATAGATATGAGCGTATTAATACTATTCTTGAAAAATTAGCAAATCAATTTACTCGAATTGCTAATGAGCAAGATAGAGTAACTGGACATGATTATGCTAAAAATCTTGGTGAACAGATTGCTTTATTAAAGACACAAATTCAAGCCCAAGAGAAGAAATTAGCATTACAAAAAGAAGAAGCAGAGCAGCTTAAAACAAATCTTGCGGGACAAGGTGTTGCATTTGATTCTGCTGGATTCGCTTTAAATAATACAGAAATATTTAATAGTTTACAGTCTAAATATAATTCTGCTGTAGATGCTTATAATGAAGCTCAAATACAAGCTCAAAATGATTATTTAACAGAAATTAATAGAGTTAAGCAAGAAAATAATCAAAAAATTAATTCTTTAATTACTCAATATAATAATACTGCCGCGGGAAGTGAAGAAGAATCTGCGTTAAAGAGTGAAATTGATAGAGCTCAAAAAGCAGCAACTTCTAGTGAAAAAGTTATTGAAAATGCTTATAAGAATCTTCAATCTAGCAATAAAGAATATTATGAGAATTTATTAAAGAATTCAAAGGATGCTTTAGATCAATATCAAGAAAATATTCAAAGATATGATCAATTAGTATCTGAAGAAATTGAACAATCTCAAACAGCTATTGAAGAATTTTATAATAAAATTGAAGATTTACAGATTGAAGCTTATAAGAAAACTGTAAGTATGATATCAAACTTAAAGGATATGCGGGAAACCGTACTCGATATTAATACGTTATTTAGTAGACTTGTAAGCGGAGATCGACCGCTTGACCGCATGAATAATGCAGTAGCTAAGCTTTCCAACTATTGGGATGCTGGTACAGATTCTATGCTTGAATATTATAGCAAAGAAGCTAATGAAGCAGCTAAGCGAGCTCAGGATATGGAATTAACTCAATCTGAAAGAGATTATTATGCTCGTAGAGTTGGAGATATTGAATCTATTATGGATAGTATCCGTACTGGTGATAGTATGGAAACTGGAAATAAGGGTTGATTCCAGCTACAAATTGAAGATATGAATAAACTATTAGAACAAATTGACCAATTTGAATCGACTGGTGAAAGTTCTATATTTGGTAAAAATTCTGCTCAATTATATGAAGCTGTTAAAAATAGTTTAGATGGTGCAAAGAAATATCTTGAAACATATGTACAAGAATATGAAGAGTTGCAAAGTGCTTTCTCTGATTATTTAAATGAAATTTATGATAAAACAGATAGACAATTAACAAAGTTTGATCATCTCAATGAAAAATTAGAGCATTATCAAAAACTTATTGAAATGACCTATGGTAATAGTCGTAATTATGAAAGCTTAATGATTCTTTATGATAATATGATTGAAAATAATGAGAATCAAATAGCAGCTATTCAACAAGTTATTTCTAATTATAAAGCTATGCAAGAAGAGCTTAATACTGAAACAGCAGATGGATTACAAAAGTGATATGAACTTCAAGATAAAATTCTTGATAAAGAAAAAGCACTTTGAAGTCAAACAGAACAACAGATAGAGACTATTAATAAGAAATTTGAGCTTCAAAATGAACAAGCCATAGAAGATTGAGAGCGTTCTTTACTTAATGGTCAAACAATAAGTGAATATGCAGATCAATGAGAAATTATTAGTAGAAATGCTGAACAATATCTTGATGCTGTTGAAAGTGCTTATGAAGTTCAAAAACTTCAAAATAAATATACTAATTTATTAAATAGCACTAATACATTAACAACACAACAACGTATTAGAGATGCTATGATGAATCAACTTGAACTACTTCAAGGTGAAACTCAGTTATCTCAATATCAGGTTGATTATGCTAATGCTCAATTTGAGATTCTTCAAAAAACAATTGCATTAGAAGAAGCTAGAAATAATAAAAATAATATGCGTTTGCAGCGAGATAGACAAGGAAATTATTCTTATGTTTATACCGCAAATGATAATGATACTAATTCTGCCGCTGCTGATTTATTAGACGCTCAACAAAATGCTTATGAGATTTCTAAGAACGCTTTAGTTTCTAGCCAAGAAAATATAATTTCTGTATTACAGAACACTCGCAATGCGATATTAGAAATTATGAATGATACAACCCTAACAGAAGAGCAAAAAGAAGAAAAAATTAAAGCTATGACAGAAGCTATGGAACAATATCTCGAAAGAGAAACTAAAGTTTTTGAATTAGCTCAAGGTAATATTCTTCAAGATGCTCTTGATGTTGCTTCTTCAATTACAGTTAATACTACTGATACCTTCAATAATATTATGAAAGATTTTGCAGAAGGTAATGATGAAACTTTATCAGAAATTGATGAAAGATTTACAAATTCTGCATTAAGTTGAATTAATGATGGTATTACAGTACAGAATGCTAATGATGAATTAATTGAACATGCTACTCAAAATTTTGCAGAATGGCAATCTAGTGTTGAAAATGCAGCAGGAAATGTAGTAAATTCATTAGGAGAAGTAACTTCTGCTATTTCTGGAACAACAGAAGAAACTATGAGACTTAAAGATGAAACAGATGCTTTTATTGAAAGTCTTAATAATGACTTAGGAGTTGTAGCGCAATATACTCAACATATTAACGAGCTTGGCGGCCAAATTGGTTCAATGAGAGATACTTTAAGTATTTATGCTCAAAGAGCTGCTCAACTTGAAAATCAATTAGCTATTTCTGAATCTAGAAATTATAATATGGAACAAGAAGTTGCTCAACAAGCTGCTAATGCTCAAAGAGCAGCTACAATTAATACAGATATTATTAATGCTACAAGTGGTGGTTCTTCTTATAGTACCGCAATTGCTAGTACTGGTTCTGTAGCTGGTTATAATTCTGTCTTTGCTACTCCCGCATCTAGTGGAGGTGGAGATAGCACTATTAGAGGATATAGTTTTGATGATCTTGTAGAAGGTATTGCTGGTAATATTTGAACTTATGGTTCATGAGGTGACGATCCAACAAGACATGCTTATATGAATGAAAAGTTTGGTCAAGAAACTGGAGATGCTATTTATAATGCAGTTCAAAACTTATTTAATAGTGGTTATGGTTATAATTATGACCCACATCGTTGAGCAAGCGGAGGATATTCATCTTATTCACAATTTGATGTAAGTCGTTTTGATACAGGTGGATATACAGGAGATTGAGATAGTCAAGATAATGGCCGTTTAGCAATTCTTCATGAAAAAGAATTAGTGCTTAATCCGCAAGATACTGTTAATATTTTACAAGCAGTTGATTTGATTAGACAGATGATTTCTAATATTTCATCTTCATCTCTTGGGTCACATATTCAAAATATTAATTCTTCAACAGAAATGCAGGAATTAAATCAGAATATTCAAATTGAAGCTAATTTCCCAAATGCTACTAGTGAAAATGACATTAGAGAAGCAATATTAAGTTTAACAAATAATGTTGCGCAATATGCTCATAGAAAAAAATAATGGGCAAAAAATAATAAATATCTCTTAATAAATTTTATTATCTAAAGAGAGCAAAAGGATTATTATAAGAGCGAGGAACCTTTGTGTTCTTCGCTCTTTTTTTTTACATTTAAGGTGGTGACAGATGGCAGGAGTTGATAATCAAACTATTCAACAATCTTTATTAGAGGCAACAGATTATCTAATTAAAGAACGAGTTTCTGAATTACAATTAGATAAAACTATTATTTGTTCTATTATAGGTTGTACAAATTCTATGACTGGTGAATATAAAGTTCAATATCAGGATGGATTTTTTACTGCTTATGCCCAGAATTTAGATATAAGTTATGCCTTAGATGAATTAGTATATGTACTTGTTCCTTTAGGAGATTTTACTAATACAAAATTAATTACAGGAAAAGCTACTACAACTTCAAATAAAGAATTATTAACACTTTTAGATATTGAAAAATATAAATATAAAAAGACAAGTGGTAATTGTTTAAGTAATGGAGCTGTATCTTTTCCACAAGGATTAAATTCATATAAAGCTCATGATGGTAAATATTTATATTATAAAATAGAGCAATATGAAAATAGTAATACTGAATTGGTAAATTTAATAGGGTCTATCCCGCAAATGAATTTTGATGAAAATGGTTTTAGAGCTAGTTTAGAACAATCTAACTTTATTTGATTAGGAGCCACTTTCCGCACAGCATTATCTTATGCACATAAATTAACCCAATTTGGTAAATATGGATATAGTGTTACTTTAGCATTTAAAAAAGATGGTGCTAAAATTCAACAGCAAGAAACATCTTCTGGTTTAATTGAATATTATAATCAAGAAGATATTATTTATAGAAGTTTTACTATAGACTCTGATCAAATGATTGGTAATCCTTTTAGATTTGAAATACCTTCAAATCAATATATGATTTATCCAATAGATCCAACAAACTATTTATATTTAAAAAGTGTTGAAATTTATAGTAAAGATTTTGAATCTACAAGTGTTGTGGGAATAGATGATGATGACATCTTCATTTCAAATTTAGAACTTTTTAGTGCTAATCCCGCAAGTATATCAGATAATAATTATAATTTAATTATTTCTCCCCTAGATGGAACAAATTTTTCTTATAGTGGACAAAGTTTAAGATTTCAAGCTACTGTTTTATATAAACAAAATACAGATATTTCTGATGAAACTCAAACCAGTTATAATTGATTTTTAAGAGATGATAGAATAAATTCTAATTCTGAATATTATTCTTATTTAGCTGGTGCTAAATGAAAGAAATTAGATACAACAACTAAAAAAATAACTCTTTATGATTCTCAATGTTTAGCTTATGAGAATGAATATAAATTAATAGTAACTATTGCAAATACTACTACAGATAATTCTCCGCAAGTAGTATTATCAGAAACATTTAAAGTTTATAATCTTATGCGAAAATACCCTGTTACATTAGAAAGTAATAGAGGATTAAAATTTGATTATACTAATGGTACAATAACTATTAAATGCTTAATAGATGGACATGATGGTGTTGATAATAGTTTTATTAATAACTATAATAATAATGATTTCTCATTTTGATGGTCTAGAACTATTTATTCTCCAAATGGAGAGACAGCGGTAACATATGTTAAAACTAAAGAGCAATTAGAAACAGAATATCAAAACGCTGTAGATGCAGAATATCAAGCAAGAATATCTAGTCAAATAGTAGACACTTCTCTTTCACAATCTTTAAAAAGAGAAATTGAAGCTTATAATGATACCACTATTAATAAAAACTTTTTTACTACTTCTTTAGTTTCAACAACTGGAGATGTAGAAATTGGATGTACTGTAACTCAAAAGATAAATAATATAGATTATTATTTAGGAGCAGCTTCTTTAAGATTAACTAATGGAGAAGATGTTCAAGAGCGTGGATATACTATTGAAATTATAAATGGAAATCAATTATTCCAATATAATGAAGATGGTATTTCTCCTACTAGCAGTAGATTCCAAGAGCCGCAGATAATTAATCCTTTATCTGTTTTATTTTATTCTCCTGAAGGAGAATTAATTAATTTAGCAGATTATGATTATAAATGAATAGTACCTGTAACAAATACTTTATTTGATTTTGAAGGATATAATTTAGAAAATTTTGCGGGAAATGAAGGATATAAATATTATCAAGAAGATATTTTACCATTAAAAATAAAAGACTATTATGATGTATCTGCAACTAATAATCAAATTACAGTACAATTAACTTATCAAGATCAAGTATTTTCTAATTCTACTACTTTTACTTTCTTAAAAATTGGAGAAAATGGAAGTAATGGTACTAGTTATGCGGGAAAAATCGTCAGTAGACGAGAAACTCTTGATGATAGTTTGTTATCAATTGAAACGACTATTAATGATGGTGGTAATGAAGTTGCGTCATGGAATGTAACAGGACGTCCCGCACTTTCAGAAAATATTTTAATGTTACAATTTGAAAAATATTATGAAGGAAGATTAGCAGATATTAAAAATACTGATAATATTTCTTGAGGACTCTTGGGAAAATCTTATTCTAGATTTCTATCAGTTAATCCGCAAAATGGATTATGTACTTTTATTGATAGTGCAGATAATAGGAAAAATCAAATTAATCAAATTGTAAAAGCAACATTATCTTATAAAGATGAAGATATTACTCGTGAATTATATGCTTTCTTAGGAATTCCTATTATTAGATATCTTAATAGGGAAAATGGCGAATATACTATTTGATTTGATAAACATAAAACTTTACAAACTGTTATTTATGGTAGTGACGGAGAAAATCCTTTATATAATAAAAATCAAGGTTTTTCTTTTAATTGAAAAAATATGGGAATTGGAACCAAATATCTAGCCATTGAACCGCAAGGTGGTATAAATAATAATAGTGAAACTGCTAATTTTGAATTATTAATAAATAAAAATGATAAACCAAAAGCAGCTTTAAGTGAAGGCTCTTGGAAAAAACAACATTCTGAATGAACTACTTATCCAAGAATAGTAACTCCTATTTCTGAAGAAATTGATAGTTTTATGTGTTATATTGCTCCAAAAGATAATTATAATGGAGAATGATTTAATAACGCTATTCATGGTAGAATTTATTCAAATGAAAGTGATGCTAAAGATATTTGAAATATTATTCCAAATAATACTTGCGAGGTAGAATTTTGAATTCCTATTAATTTCTTATTAAATACTTATGGTTTGCGGTCATTGAACGGATGAGATGGTACTCATATTGATATCAATGAAGATGATGGATATATCCTTGCTCCGCAAATTGGTGCTGGTAAAAAAGAAGAAGATAATACTTTTACTGGTATTGTAATGGGTGTTGAAAAACATTATGAACAACCAAAAGAAGAAGATGTAGGTTTAATGGGATATTCTTTTGGTAGACGTTCTATTTTCTTAGATGCTAAAACTGGTAAAGCAGAATTTGGATTACCAGAAGATGTAGCCACCGCAAATAATAATTATCAAAATGGTAAAATTATTTTAAATCCAAATGGAGAAAGTTCAATTGGTAATTGGACTATTGGTTCACATTCATTATTTAATATTACTAATAGTAAAGGAAAACATTCTATACAAACAGGTAAACCTTATAGAGATTCTTTCGCAGAAGGCCATATTGAGGATATTAACTCAACAGATTGTGGAATTTTAATATCTGCGGAACCAGCTTATATTTCAATCAAAGGTAGTAAAAATACTGTTTCAGGTCAAGGAAGTAAAGATAAAGGAAAAGCGGAAAGTCTAGAATTACAACTTGATCCTAATCAGAAATCTATTTTTAGTATTTTTAGTCATTATAAAGATGGAGATACTTGAAAACGTCAATTAAAAGTTGGTATTGATGCACAGGGTCGTTTCTTTGCTAATTCATTGCTAAATAATTATAATAATTTAAATATTAG